>ERZ773264.12-NODE-12-length-290016-cov-27.265832_pt1 | contig 290016 bp, 276 predicted proteins | sample MGYA00511910_ERZ773264 | MGnify/ENA primary metagenome ERZ773264 (study PRJEB29015, sample SAMEA2737739) | human gut metagenome | biome: human gut; feature: human-associated habitat; material: faeces | place: China | collected 2012 ...
TCCATGTGTTCAGCCTAGTTCATAAATATGTGTCCAGGATTCTGGGTACATATCACTATGATTTAGACGGTGTGGAGTTTTATTTTGCCTTTTTATAATTGCTTTTGCAGATCTTATGCAGATCAGTCGTGGCTGTTTACGAGATCCTCTATCATGTTGATGATGATTCCCGTTGAGTCGGTCAGGTTGCTGGACTCCATAGCCTGGATATATTTCTCTTTGTTGTTGTACACTTCATTTATTCCGGCGAACAGAGACTCTGTGTTAAGCTCTTCCTCCTGGATCACATAGCTGTATCCGCTCTTCTCAAATGACTGGGCGTTGAGAATCTGATCACCTCTTGATGCAGCCTTTGACAGTGGTATGAGGATGTTCGGTTTTCTGAGTGCGAGAAGCTCACAGATGGCATTGGCTCCTGCACGTGAGATGATGATATCGCACAGTGCAAGCATGCTTGCAAGTTCCTTCTTTACATATTCGTACTGGACATAGCCCTTCTTATCCTTGAGGGATTCATCCAGATTGTCCTTGCCGCACAGGTGGATGACGTTGAAGGTCTCCAGAAGACGGTCGATATTGTCTCTTATTGCGTTGTTGATTATGACGCTTCCTGAACTTCCGCCCACGATAAGGAGAACAGGCTTGTTGTCAGTGAAACCGCAGTAGTTATATGCAAATGCGGAATCGCCGCGGAAAAGTTCCTCTCTGATAGGGGTTCCGGTTACGACTGCCTTGCCCTCAGGGAAGAGATCCTTTGTCTCAGGGAAGTTACAGCATACCTTTGTCGCCTTTGGAAGGGCGAGCTTATTTGCAAGGCCGGGAGTCATATCTGATTCGTGTATCACCACAGGGATACCTGCTGAGTGTGCGGCAAATACCACAGGGACTGTGACAAATCCTCCCTTTGAGAATACTACATCAGGCTTGAGCTCTTTCATGAGCTTCTTTGCTTCAGATATTCCTTTAAGTACCTTGAACGGATCTGAGAAGTTCTTCATTGAGAAGTATCTTCTGAGCTTTCCTGAAGCTATGCCGTGATAAGGGATGCCCATATCTTCTATAAGCTTTTTTTCCATGCCGTCATATGAACCGATGTACTGGATGTCATATCCGTGCTTCTTCAGCTCCGGCATAAGTGCCATGTTTGGTGTGACATGACCTGCTGTACCGCCGCCTGTCAATATAATTCTCTTCATAATGATTGTTAATCCTCCTGTTACTGTGCTGAAGCCAGATACTGCTTGAGTGCCTGAGCCAGTTGATCCGGGCATGAAGTCGGCTTGAAACCGCAGGTTGTGCCCTCAAGTCTGGCGATGACGTCCTCTGGCTTCATGCCTTCTACGAGAGCTCCGATACCCTTGAGGTTACCATTGCAACCTCCGGTGAACTTTACATCATGCAGCCTGCCATCGATGACGTCAAAGTTGATCTCGACAGAGCAGGTTCCTTTAGTCTTATAAACCATAACAATACCTCTTTTCTATTGTACTTAACCAATCATTTTAATATTCGCTGATACATTCTAAGATGTATGTATCCTGCTTTTTTCATCTTGAAGTATATCAAAAGAGCATGCAAAAGACAAACATTTGTCGAGCGAAAATAATTGTATACCCCGGAATGTCGCTCATATAATACTACCATCCGGACCGGCCAAACGGATGTGGGGTTAAGCCCTGACAGGATATGATCGAATAATTGAAAAGAGAGGGAAAACTATGTTTGAAATTTTGTTGAATCAGAATGTGTGTATGTATGTGATGATAGTGTGTGGGTGTATAGGGCTGACAGGACGGGCTGTGATGAGCAGTTATCTTGCAAGACTGGCAAAGGCGGCTGAGCGCATGGGAACGACGCGGAAAAAACAATTGATGGAGATGCGCAGGCGGTATGAGGATATAACATCGCTGGATGTGAACATACATGACACTGCCGCATTTGTGGACAAGTACATAGACAGGCTGAAGATAGGTTTTATACCGATAAATGTGTGGAATGGATTTGTGAAAAATATGGGAGTGGCCGCAGCTGGGACAGGCATATTTGCAGCGGCGTATCAATATTATGTAGTAGGCGATGGCGTGGAGACATTGAAGATGCTGGGGTGTGGACTGGCAGCCTGCATAGTGCTGGTGGCTGCTCATAACCAGTGGAATTGTGAATGGCATATGAGGACTCTGCGTGACAGCGCCAGAAATTATCTGGGCAACAGCCTGGCAAACAGATTGAAAAAGGAAGAAGAGAAACAGACAACGAAGCAGGATACTGTTGAGGCCATGGCAGCATGCAGTGAGACAGATGAAAATGACAGGATAAAAAGAAATGCGAAGCCTGCGCGGAAAGCACAGCGGAGTGATAAGTCAGATTATGATGCTCTGCTTGACGGGATCATGAAGAAGATGCTGGCGGATGGATAACCGGCGAGTGGACATGTGCAGGTGGGTTGCAGATGAAATGCGGGTGAGAACAGCCTGCAGAAGCCAATAAATTCAGGATGGTAGATGGTGAGAAAGCTGTACTTGATAGCAGGACTGTATGCTGCCTGCGTGATCGGAGCCGTGCTCAGCGGATGCTCCATATATGACAAGGAGGATCTGTCCAAGATGGTGGCGACTCCGGGGGACGCAGAGTGTCAGGCGGACGGTGCGAAGAATGGGGAAGGTGATGCGGAAGGAAAAGAAAAATCGGGAGACAAGACGGAAGATGCGGAGAGTAACACGGACACAGACGGGGAGAGTCGGGGTGAGGATATGACCAGACTCAGGGATTACAGCCAGATATCGACAAAGAAATATTCATGGTACATAGTGCGGGACAAAAATCATGGAATGAGTGGCTGTGACAACAGCTTTCCGCTGGAGCAGTACGATGCGTTCTACGTGGACAGAGTGTGTGCTGAGAAGAATGAAAAGGTGATGTATCTGACATTTGACTGTGGGTACGAGAACGGATATACAGAGCAGATGCTGGATGTGCTTAAAAAGCACAATGCAAAGGGCTGCTTCTTCGTGACGATGACTTACATAAGGGACAATCCGGATATAGTAAAGAGGATGAAGGAGGAGGGACATCAGGTGGGAAACCACACGGTGCATCATCCGTGCATGCCGGAGAAGAGTGTGGAGGAGCAGAAAAGTGAGTTAAAGGAGTGCTCAGACTTTATGAGGAATGAAACTGGGTATGAAATGGATATGTATTTCAGACCGCCGAGCGGTGAGTACAGTGAACAGGTTCTGCAGCTGGCTAAGGATATGGGGTATAAGACCATATTCTGGAGTATGGCTTACCTTGATTATGATGTGAACAATCAGCCGGGGACGGACTATGTCATTGATCATTTTGCGAAATATCATCATCCGGGAGCCATTCCTCTCATACACAATGTGTCGTCGTCCAATGCGCAGGCACTTGATACGGTTCTCACAAACCTGGAGAAGGAGGGATATGAGTTCAGGTCTTTGAATGAGATGAAAATTGAATAGTGGTATCAGAAACAGAAGCTCTCTGTGCGGATCATGCCGATCCGAACGGAGAGCTTTTGTGTATTGGCAGTGCGATCTGTGTGATATAAGCATCTTTATTTGCTCCGTGGGTTGGAGGACCCTCCATAAATGAATTGCGAAAATAACCACAAGTAGCAAGATTGTTTTCTTTTGCATAGTCCAATAGTTTCTTCTGGACAGTGTCGAAATTTTCATATGGACCACGGTGGTATATACAGATAGCTGCAGTCTGTGGAAGTTTTTTTATGTGTTCGTCATTGGTGTCAGGATCTGCTGCGACAGGTATGACATATCTTCCTTCGGATGTTGATTCGATAAAAACCTCTGTACACATTTTGCCTGTGGTGTCCAGTTGATATTTTTTTGTTGCCTCGATAAAGGTCTTGCGCAGATCTTCAGTTTTTCTGGCCAGATCAGAGTCTTTGAACTCCTGACAAAATGCAGTGAATGAGGGAAGAGTGATAAAACGGATCTCCGGTTCTGATGTCTGGGACTGACGCAGCTGAAGCTGGGCTATGCACAGATCCAGCTGGGAACGGAGCGTAGTCATACGTTCAATGACATCCTCAAGCTTTTCGGTATTATTGAAGTACTTGTTAATCTCGGATAGCGATAATCCTAGTCCCTGAAGAACTTTTATAATTCGTATATGTACGATGTTATCGGCAGAGTAGTAGCGGAAACCGCTGCTCTCATTTTTGTATGCGGGTGTCAGAAGCCCCAGGTCTTCGTAGTTTAACAGCATTCTTCTTGTCACTCCAAGCATTTTGGTGACTTCGCCAATTTGATATAGATTTTTATTTGCGTGATTCATATGATTCCCCTCCCCTTAAAAATAGACAAAAAAAATTGTGAATATTGCATAAATACCGCAAAAATATTGTTGACTTGAACATTGATGTACGAATTATAATTATCATAAATTGTTAAAGGGAAAGAGTCAAGAATTAACAGGAGGTAATGGTTGCAGAGAGAAAACATTAACGGACACACGAAAAAGAGGTTTTATTGAGAAAGAGAGGGAAGTGTATGAAAGAAAGAATTCTATGCAGAAAAGTTATGGCATGGCTCATGACAGCTTTCATGGTCATAACGTGTTTGATTTCGATAGGTGGTAAGAATACTGCCTACGCAGCGGCTATGGAGAATATCAAGGTAACAGACGTGGATATAAGCACAGATGGACATATGAGAGGTCTCAAGTGGGGGTGGACAACCAGCGGTTATGCCAGCGCGAGCTGCAAGCTTGGCATTCAGTCTGAGAAGTTCACGACTGGAGATCTCACAAACTTTGGTGATTATCTGAGCAGCCATAGGTACAGTGGATGGGCGAGTGCCGAGTCACCTGAAGGCTGCGGATTTAAAGGCTGGATAACAGAGAACTCGTTCTCAAGGAGTTCAGGTACATATGACAGAACGGATACCATTTCCGGAGAGGGAATAGATATGGGTACCACGGGTGTGTATTATCTGTATACGTGGACATATTATAATGGTTATGTATTCCCTGATATTTACATAGGAAGTATTGATCTGAATGCTGGCAAGATCGTGGACGCCAGCGGCAATGAAATAACATTTCAGATCGGTGGCTTTTCAGGCGGAGGCAATACAGATCCTTCGGAGGAAGAAGTTGTATTCATGAACAATGGATATCCATATGGCAAGAATATGACGAATAGTTCAATCACTCTCGTTATGGACGTGACAGGGGAAGCTGCAACATATCAGTGGCAGAGCGCAACCAGTAAGCGTGGACCATTTACAGATATTGAAGGTGCAAATGGAAGTACATATACGTTCACCCCGACTCATGGATACTGGTACAGGTGCGTGGTGGATGGCACAGCCAGCAGAGCGGTAAAGGCAGTTATCCCTACCAGTGACAATGGAAATACGTGGACAAAGCCAAATACTTGCTGGTATATAAGCAATGGAGTTATGGCCTATATGGCCAATGACAAAGGGGTTGATATTGTTGGCTTGTATACCAAGGACGGAAAGAACTATATGCTTGGAACAAGCTACGACAAAGTATGGAGATTGTACAGCAGAAGCGATTCAGAGCCTTCAGCTGAAACGGCTACATCACAAGTATCTGTGGCTTCGCTTGCAGCTCTAAGATTGTCGTTTGATCCTATGAATACTCACGATCTGATTTTTGATGCTGAACTTGGTGAGGGACAGCATTCATTTGCAATAGGAGCGGATGCGAACATTGGAAATAGTATTACAAGCTCTGACAGTGCAGATGAAGCGGTGCTTGCTGCCACTGTCAAGAATGGTGAATTACAGCAGATAGCGATGATGGGAGTTGCTAAAGCGGCGGATGCGGCAGATGATACTCCATCATTTGTTCTTGCCCCTATAACACAGGCAAGTAATTACTGGATCGGGGGCTATGATTCCAGAAGAATATTTGAGTACAATACAGGTTCATCAAGCTACATAAAGGAAACTGCTGAAATAAATGGTCAGAATGCTGCATCCCTGGTTGAAGGAATAGATTCGGGATTGACAATGTCATGGACAAATGTTGAAGATGGCGGACATATAGGTTTCAAATTCAGCGTTGGAGCGGTGGCTGATGTAGGAGCAGTTACAGGACAGGTTGATTATATAACAGAAAATCTGACAGAGCTTGATGGCGATACATCATATATCATCACTGTTGATGGCGAGTCATATGACATTGTGAGTGATATGTATGGTGATATAGCTCTTGAGGGAACAGATGATAACGACGTATCATATAGTTTGTTTGGTAAAAATATAAGTATCCGCAAGAAAGACAGTCAGGATACACCTGCTGATATAACTGTTGCAGCAAGACCGGAGGCACCATCTGCACCGAAGACTCTTGCAGACATACAGAATCCAACACCAGCCGATATGGAAAGTGCTGCAGACGGCGAAGGCGTTGAGATAGTAAGCGTGACTGGCGATTCTGTGACTGTAAGCCCGCTTGGCGGACAGCAGTATCAGTATTCGACGGATGGAGCGACCTGGACAGTTCTCGATGATCTGAATGTGTCAGATAATTATGTTATCTCAGGACTTGAAGAGAATCAGAGGGTATATGTTCGCACAAGATACGTGGCTAATACGACAAAACCAGCTTCATTGTGGTCAGATGCCAAGGCAGTCTCACGTGACCTGATCGCCGGAGTAACTGCAGAAGATACAACCTGCACTTACGATGGATTGATACATAGCCCATCTGTTACAATTGCAGATGGCCTGGATGGAGCTTCTATCCGTTATTCGCTGGCTGCAGATGAGCCGTACACACAGGCGGTTCCTGAGCTTAAAAATGCAGGAACATATAAGGTGTATTACCTTGTTACAGCAGATGAGTGTTCACCGGTATTTGGCGATGTGACTGTGACTATCGAAAAGAAAACGATCACAGCGGATAAGGTAATTGTTGATGAAAATGCATATATACAGGGAATCCAGTTCTCAGGATTGCTGGATGGAGATGAACTTGTATATGACGAGGATTATACTGTAGTACTGTGGGACGTTACACCAGGAATAGAGAAGGTTGTAACTACATACAGATTTGGGCTTGCAACTACGGAAAATGCAGCCAATTACATGCTTCAGAACAAGTCATGGGATATGGTTCATTATCATGACTGGACGTATGAGATAAAAGAAGGCCACAGTAACAAGATAATTGCATATTGCAATGAAACTGAGAATCCGGCACACTGCGCATATCAGGGCAGAAACGAGGCGGTCAGTTGTACTGTGACAGCAGAAAGCAGAGCGTATGATGGCACAGAATATGCAGGTGCAGTTGTTAATAACTGGATAACAGAGAAGACCGGAGATGCAGCTGTTACATATTATGAGGGAATAGGCGACACCGATTATCCGGAAAATGAGAATGCGCCGGTAAATGCAGGTACTTATAAGTTTGTTGTGAAGATAGCTGATGTTACGGCTTATGCAGAATTTGAAATACAGAGACTTGATCAGAATGTTGAATTTGATGTAATCGATTACACATTTGGCGACAGTGTAGAGGCTCCAGAGGTTACAGGAGCACAAGAGGATCCTGTTATAGAGTATTACTACACAACAGAGAACAGTAACACAGATGGTACATTGTGGGAGAACTCCAGATCAGCAGATCCGGGCACATATTATATGTATGCCAAGGTTTGTGCTACAACCAATTACAATGAGTATGTAACACAACCGGTTCAGTTCACAGTTGCAAAGAGAGAAGCTCCGACAGACATAACAGCGGCAGATATTGTAAAGACATATGACGGCAAGTCATATGGAATAACAGTTACAGGTGATATTCCAGAGGATGCGGTTGTGACGTATGGAACTTCTGAGGATGCATGCGATAAGACTGTAAGTCCGAAGTACAGTCAGGCTTCAGATGGACCATACACTGTATATTATAAGGTTGCAGCAAGGGGATATGACACGATATCCGGACATGCAACTATCACCATCAACAGAAGACCACTTGCTGTATCGGGAATCAAAGCTACATCAAAGGCTTACGATGGACAGACAGAGGCAAAGCTTGACTATTCAGGCGTTGTTCTGAATGGTAAGGTCAGCGCAGATGTGATTGCAGTTACAGCTACAGGAACATTTGACAGTGCAGATGTGGGAACAGGCAAAACTGTAAGCATCACAGATATAAAGATCAGCGGAAAGACCGCTTCAAACTATATACTTACAGAAGATGCCCAGCAGCAGACAGCAAAGGCAGATATCACTCCTGCGGGAACAACTCTTACTGTAGGAAAGGTTGGAGCTAAGACATATGGAGGTGCAAAGTTTGCCCTCAATGTGAAGTGCAGTAGAAATGACAAGAAAACATTTACAAGCAGCAATACAAAGGTTGTCAAGGTGGATGGCACAGGCAAGGTAACTATAGTTGGTGCAGGCAAGGCGGTTGTGACAGTATCCGTTGCGGCAAATCAGAACTATAAGGCAGCAGCTGCAAAGGTTGCGATCACGGTAAACAAAAAAGCCATCAGAGTAACTGCAAATGACGCATCTAAGTATGAAGGCAAGGCGGATCCGAAGTTTACATTTACAGCGGAGGGACTTGTTGGCAAGGATAAGCTTACAGGAATTGTTCTCAAGAGAGCTGCTGGTGAGAAGTCCGGAACATACACGATCACAGCAAGCCAGAAGAAGGGTGCAAATCCAAACTACAATATAACATTTGCCATTGGCCGTCTTGTTATAAAGAAATCTCCAAATGTTGAACCTAGTGGAACAGAACTCTATAAGAAGACACTTCCGTTCTTCCTTATGAAAGGAAAGGGAACAGGAACAAGAATAGATCTGACATGGGATAAGGTCAAAGGTGCAACAGGATATGATGTATACTGGTCATACTGTAATGGAAAGAACAACTTCAATAAGCTTGCTAATGTACCGAAGTCCCAGAAATATGCCGATAAGAACCTCAATAATAAGAGAGAATACAAGTATTTTACAGTCGCATACAAGATGTCGGGTGGCAAGAAGGTATATCTCGGCAGGACAAATACAGTCCATGTTGCAATGCCTTATGCAGCAAAGACAAATGTCCTGAAAGTTACTGTGAACAAGACCAAGGCTAACCTTGCAAAAGGTAAAACATTTAAGATCACCAAGAAGGTTAAGCTTGAGAATCCAAAGAAGAAGGCGTTAAACCATCTTACGAAGAAGGAAAGGTTCATAACATCCAATGCAAAGGTGGCAACTGTTTCATCTGCAGGAGTTATAAAGGCAGTGCGTAAGGGCACATGTACGGTTTATGTAATGTCTGAAAATGGTGTTTGTGCAAAGATCAAAGTGACGGTTAAGTAGTGCTTTAGACATGGTTATAATTGAAAACTCCTCCAAACCGGTTGTGGCTTTGGGGGAGTTTTTTGAGATTAATAGTTGATTATGGTATACCTATTTGCTAAAATTGATTCAATGTGAAAAATTTAATACAAGTAAGGAGAGAAAACAAATGGCACAGACAGTAAGTTTCGATTTTAAGAATGCAAAAGCCATGGCTACAGACGCTGATATCGCAGCAATCAAGGATCAGGTAGTAGCTGCAAAGGCAACACTTGTAAACAAGACCGGTGAGGGAAATGATTTCCTTGGATGGATCGACCTTCCAGTAGACTATGACAAGGAAGAGTTTGCGAGAATCAAGAAGGCAGCAGCTAAGATCCAGGCAGATTCAGACGTGCTTGTAGTAATCGGTATCGGTGGTTCTTACCTGGGTGCAAGAGCAGCCATCGAAGCTTTAAGACACAGCTTTTATAATTCAGTTGACAAGTCAATCCGTAAGACTCCTGAGATCTACTATGCAGGATCAAACATCAGCAGCACATACATGGCTCATCTGCTTCAGGTGATCGGTGACAGAGATTTCTCTATCAACATCATCTCCAAGTCGGGTACAACAACAGAGCCTGGTATCGCTTCAAGAATCTTCAAGAAGAAGCTTGTTGAGAAGTATGGCAAGGAGGGCGCAGCAAAGAGAATCTACGCCACAACGGACAAGGCAAAGGGAGCTCTCAAGACACTTGCAACAGAGGAAGGCTATGAGACATTTGTAGTTCCTGATGATGTAGGAGGACGTTTCTCAGTTCTCACAGCAGTTGGTCTTCTGCCAATAGCAGTAAGCGGTGCTGATATAGATAAGCTTATGGAAGGCGCAGCTTCAGCAAGAAAGGATTGTCTTGCACAGGACTTCGACGATTCAGATGCTATGAAGTACGCAGCAGTAAGAAATGTACTGTACAACAAGGGTAAGTCAATCGAGATCCTTGCTAACTTTGAGCCAGCACTTCACTATGTATCAGAGTGGTGGAAGCAGCTCTACGGCGAGAGCGAGGGTAAGGATGGCAAGGGACTTTTCCCAACAGCTACGGACTTTACAACAGACCTTCATTCACTTGGACAGTTCATCCAGCAGGGTTCACAGAACCATTTCGAGACAGTTATCAATGTTGTTAACCCAACATGTGAGATTGTTATGGAGGAAGAGGACTCAGATCTTGATGGACTTAACTATCTTGCAGGCAAGACAGTTGATTTTGCAAATAAGAGTGCTATGAACGGAACTATCCTTGCACACGCAGATGGTGGAATTCCTATCATCCAGATCAACATCGACAAGATTGATGAGTTCACTCTCGGTGAGCTGTTCTACACATTTGAGTTTGCATGTGGTGTGAGTGGATACACACTTGGTGTAAATCCATTCAATCAGCCAGGTGTTGAGAGCTACAAGAAGAACATGTTTGCTCTTCTCGGCAAGCCGGGCAACGAGGAGCTTGGCAAGAAGCTTCTTGCAAGAATCAACGGTTAATAGATCTTTACAGATTAATATATAAGAGATGCAGGTGTGTTTTGCCACACCTGCATTTTTTTGCAATTCTATATTTCTTGTAATCAGAATCGCACAATGTTATACTTATGAAGTGTATAGGCTCAGAATTGAGCCTGATCATTTGCATTGTGAATGGAAGGATAAGAAGGGCAGTGACATATGAATGAAAAGAGAGATGTAGAGGGGCTGTACAACCGATATAGACAGGTTCCATTGTATCTGATAGGAATGTTCTGTCTGATGACAGTGTTCATGTATTTTGTCGGAATAGGAGCCGGCGTTATAGCCACCATTTTTACGGCAGTATACGGAGCGGTGAGCATTGTTGTTTTCCTGAGGATGAATGCTTTGTCCCGCGACAGATATGTGGAATTTGCCATGGAGCACGGCAAGATGCAGAAGGAGCTCATAAAGGAGTTTCCGGTTCCGTACGCATTGCTTGACGAGGATGGAAAAGTTGTGTGGGTGAACGACGAGTTCTCAGGTATAACGGAGACCAGTAAGAGAAAGCTCATGAAGCTGAATATAGTTCAGGTATTTGAGGAGGTTACCGAGGAGAGTCTTCCTTATCAGGAGGATGTCACCGAGGGAGAGATAGCATTTAACGGAAGAGAATACCGTTATGAGATCAGACGTGTACAGGTGAATAAGGTTGAGCCTGCTATGGAAGAGACGGATGCCCAGCCGGGTGGGGCCGGCACAGACGGAGATGGGGCTGATGAGCAGAAGAAAGATACGAAGGCTTCGCACGGTGGTTCAAGACACCACGGCAAGACGGACACCTTCCTTGCGTTCTACATGTTTGATGTGACAGTGGTGAATCAGCTCGCTCAGGAGAACCATGACCAGAAGCTGGTTGCGGGTCTCATATATATTGATAACTACGATGAGATATTTGAGTCGCTTGAGGAAGTACGACACTCTCTTCTTGTTGCCCTGGTCGACAGAAAGATTAACAAATACATGGCAAATGTCGACGCCATAGTCAAGAGCCTTGAGAAGGACAAGTACATGTTCGTGATGCCACAGAAGTATCTGGATCAGCTCAAGGAGAACAAATTTGCCCTGCTCGATGAGGTCAAGGCTATAAATATCGGAAATGATCTTCCGCTTACACTCAGTATAAGTCTTGGTACTGATTACAAGAGCTTTATAGAAAACTTTGAGGCAGCGCGTTCCGCCATGGAGCTTGCTCTGGGCCGAGGCGGCGATCAGGCGGTTATCAAGTCCGCCGACAGGATCACCTACTTTGGCGGTAAGAGTCAGGGAACGGAGAAGTCCACGAGAGTTAAGGCGAGGGTTAAGACTCTTGCGTTCAAGGAGCTTCTTGAGACCAAAGAGAAGGTTATAATCATGGCCCACAAGAATCCGGACATGGATGCTTTTGGTTCAGGTATAGGAATATACAAGATGGTGACTGCGCTGGGCAAGACGGCGCATATAGTTGTAAATGAGGTGTCATCGGCCATAAGTCCGATATACGGCAATTTCACTTCGAGCAATTCCTACCCGGCAGATATGATAATCAACAACGATCAGGCGCTCAGTCTGGTCGATGACGACACGGTCGTAGTTGTGACGGATGTGAATAATCCTACGCTCACGGAGTGTGAGGAACTACTGGCATATGCGAAGAGCATAGTGGTGTTCGATCACCACAGGCAGACAAAGGATGTCATTGCAAATGCGACACTGTCGTATATAGAGCCATTTGCGTCATCTGCATGTGAGATGATCGCAGAGATGCTCCAGTACATGGATGAGAAGATAAAGCTCAGGCCTACAGAGGCGGACGCCATGTATGCCGGAATACTCATTGACACCGACAACTTCCTGAGCAAGACCGGTGTCAGAACCTTTGAGGCAGCCGCGTTCCTGAAGAGAAGCGGTGCGGATGTCATGCGAGTAAGGAAGATGTTCAGAACTGACATAGAGACCTACAGACAGAAGGCGGAGGGTGTCAGCCACGCAGAGATGGTGCTTGATGCATTTGCCATATCAATCATTACACCTGGGGATGGCCCTGAGTCGCCGGTGGTACTCACCGCCAAGATTGCAAATGAGATGCTGAACATCGCAGGTGTCAGAGCTTCGTTTGTAATAGCGCAGATGGGTGCGGATGTCAAGATAAGTGCAAGAGCCATTGACGATGTCAATGTCCAGATAATCATGGAGAGAATGGGTGGCGGCGGTCATGCAAATATCGCGGCAGCTCAGTTTGAAAATGCGAAAGCAGAGGATATAAAGAAGGAGCTTGTTGGGCTCCTGAATGAGATGTATAAGGAAGGAGATATTTAGGATATGAAGGTCATATTATTACAGGATGTTAAAAGCCTTGGAAAGAAAGGCGCAATGGTAGAGGTAAATGAGGGCTACGCAAGAAATTTCATCATTCCTAAGAAGCTCGGCATGGAGGCAACTCCAAAGAATATGAATGATTTCAAGCTCCGCAAGGCTCATGAGGAGAAGGTGGCAGCAGAGAATCTTGCTGATGCCAAGGCACTTGCGGCAGAGCTTGAGAAGGCTTCAGTAACTGTTAAGATCAAGGTTGGAGAGGGCGGAAGAACATTTGGCTCAGTATCCACAAAGGAGATCTCAGATGCCATCAAGAGCCAGCTCGGTAAGGATATAGACAAGAAGAAGATCGTTATGAAGGACTCCATCAAGGCGTTAGGAAGCTTTTCAGTGAAGGTCAAGCTTCACCCTGAGGTTCAGGCAGAGCTTGCTGTAAAGGTCGAGGAAGCATAAGGAGTATAGATAAAATATGGAAGATGCATTTGCAAGAAAAAAGCTTCCCTACAATCTGGATGCCGAGAAGTCTGTTATAGGTTCCATGCTCATGGACAGAGATGCCATAGTGGAGGCGTCCGATATGCTGACCAAGGAGGATTTCTACTACGGTCAGTACGGAATATTGTTCGAGAATATGGTAGAGCTGTTCAAGGAGGGTAAGGCGGTCGATCTGGTAACCCTGAAGAACAAGCTTGAGGAGAACAATGTACCTGATGAGGTCATAAGCACCAAATCCATAGCGGAGATATTGGAGACGGTTCCGACATCGGTGAATGCCAAGCATTACGCAGAGATCGTGGCGGACAAATCCATACTCAGGAAGATGATAAAGCTGTGCGAGGAAGTGGAGAAGGACTGTTATCTGGATTCTGAGGGAGTTGAACAGCTTCTTGAACAGGCCGAGAGCGGTGTGTTCAATCTGATAAAGGAGAGAAACGGCTCCAGCAAATTTGTGGGGATCGACAGGATCGTCATGAACGTTATCGAGCAGATAGAGGAGGCTTCCAGAAAGAACACAAGAGTAACAGGTATCCCTACGGGATTCATAGATCTGGACAATATGCTCACCGGTCTCCATGGATCGGAGTTTATACTGGTGGCTGCTAGACCTGCCATGGGTAAGACGGCATTTGTCCTTAATATTGCCCACCATGTTGCCGTGCGCAAGGGAATTGCCACTGCGATATTCAACCTGGAGATGAGCAAGGAGCAGCTTGTAACGCGTATGATAGCCATGGATTCCCTGGTTGATTCCCAGAAGGTACAGACGGGACAGTTGGCTGAGGACGACTGGGATCAGGTGCTTGCCAGTGCGGAGAGTATAGCTGCCGCACCGCTGTACATAGAGGATAGTTCAGCACTCACCATATCCGAGCTGAGATCAAAATGCAGACAGCTCAAGAGCAAGAACAATCTTGGACTCATCATCATCGACTACCTGCAGCTTATGAGCACGACGGGACGAGTTGAGTCGCGACAGCAGTTCGTATCTGATATGTCGAGATCGTTGAAGATGCTTGCCAGGGAGCTGGATGTGCCTATCATAGCGCTGTCACAGCTTAACCGAGAGGTTGATAAGAGACCGGATCACAAGCCTGTGCTTGCGGATCTCCGAGAGTCGGGATCTATCGAGCAGGATGCCGATGTGGTTATGTTCATATACAGAGATGATTATTACAATCCTGATACCGACAAGAAGGGTATCTCGGAGATAATCATAGCTAAACAGAGAAAAGGTGCCACCGGATCTGTGGATCTGGTATGGCTGCAGGAATACACGAAGTTTGCCAACAAAGAGCACTAAATATATTATGTTTTATAAGGAGAATTGAAAATGGTAGTTGAACCAAGAGTTAAAGATTTTATTTGTACAACAGCTCATCCGGTGGGATGCGCACAGAATGTAAAGAATCAGATCGAGTATGTCAAGTCAAAGGGAGCAGTTAAGAGCGATAACGCACCTAAGAAGGTTCTGGTGATCGGAGCGTCAACAGGATACGGACTTGCATCACGTATCGCAGTTGCATTTGGCTATGGCGCAGATACCCTCGGCGTTATGTTTGAGAAGGAGTCAAATGGACGCCGTACAGCAACCGCTGGCTTCTACAACAACAGAGCATTTGAGGAGGAGGCTCACAAGGCCGGACTCTATGCAAAGTCCATCAATGGCGACGCGTTCTCAGTCGAGATCAAGGAGCAGGTCATCGAGACCATCAAGGCAGACATGGGCAAGATAGACATGATTGTATACAGCCTGGCTGCCCCTAGAAGAACAACTCCAGATGGAACAAAGTACACATCTGTACTCAAGACGGTTGGTGAGGAGTACACCAACAAGACACTTGTACTCAAGGACAACACCATCACAGATGCACATATAACAGCGGCAAATGATGACGAGATCAATGCCACCATCAAGGTAATGGGCGGTGAGGACTGGATCGACTGGATGCAGGCACTCTCAGATGCCGGAGTTCTGGCAGATAACGTGATCACAGTTGCATACTCATACATAGGACCAAAGATCACATTCCCTATCTACGCTGAGGGATCGATCGGACAGGCAAAGAAGGATCTGTACAAGTCAGCAGACATTATAAATGAAAAATTCCCTAACATAAAGGCGAAGATAGCCATCAACAAGGCTCTTGTCACACAGTCAAGTGCAGCTATCCCTATCGTACCTCTGTATATCACACTTCTCTACAAAGTTATGAAAGAGAAGGGACTCCACGAGGGATGCATAGAGCAGATGCAGAGACTGTTCATGGATAAGATCCTGGATGACACCCAGGTGGACGACAACGGATTCATCCGTATGGACGACTGGGAGATGAGAGATGATGTTCAGGAAGTTGTTGCTGAGCACTGGGATACAGTCAACAATGACAATGTCAAGGATATAGCAGACATCGATGGATACTGGGAGGATTTCTACAACATGTTCGGTTTCAAGATCGACGGTGTGGATTACTCAGCAGATGTTGATATCATGTAATATTCATGGGTAGTTTCAATATATAAATACTACAAATGCCCCACAGATTCATAGAATTTGCGGGGCATTTCGGTAAGCGCTTTTTTGGTGTGCCTGACCCATTATTTTCGCAAGGAGGAAGACGGTATATGTACAAATATTTATTATTTGATCTTGATGGAACCATCACCAAGTCTGAGGAAGGAATATTCAACTGTATAAAATACGCTTTGGACTGGGCTGGAATTCCATATCCTGAATACAGAGTATTCAGAAGCTTTATAGGACCATCACTTTATGATTCTTTCGTGAGGGAATTCGGCATGGACGACGCAAAAGCGAAAGAGATGGTTGCGAAGTACAGAGAGAGATACAACGTGGTAGGTCTCTTCGAGGCTGAGGTGTACGACGGAGTGGCAGACACCCTGCGTGCCCTTAAGGAGAAGGGCTGCATACTCTCAGTTGCAACCAGCAAGCCGACAGAGCCGACACTCCGTATCCTTGAGAAGTTCGGTGTGGGAAAATATTTTGACGTTGTAGTTGGAAGTAATCCCGACGGAACAGGATCAGACAAGAAGCACATCATATCCCAGGTCCTTGAAAGCCTCAAGAAAGATCACGGACTGACAGAAGATATGATAAAATCAAACCAGGTTGTGATGATAGGCGACAGACGCTACGACATAGAAGGTGGCAAAGCCTGCGGCCTCCAGACCATAGGAGTCCTCTACGGTTACGGCAGCAGGGAAGAATTCGAGGCAGCCGGCGCCGACAACATAGTAGAGACACCGGAGGAAATCCTGAATCTGTAGATAGAAAGGTAGCTTATAGTTTATAGATGTCTGTGTTAATATATTTTTTATTAAATATCTATGATTATTTTTGTGGGATGACACTCTGGGGAACTGAATAAAAGAAAAACAGGTAAGAGTCGATATCTATAATATAGTGTGGTGTATAAAATATATTTTTCAGCGAAATATGTCAGGAACATGATCTGAAAAGTATATATCCAACAAGACCAGGATGCCATACTCCCTGGGAATATAAAATTGGGTCTCTATATATGTAATCGGTAGCGAAGACGCCTGAACTTTGCTGCTTATTGCTAAGGCGGAGCTCGCAACGCCCTTATAGCGAGCGGGAGCCGCGTGCAGATATAAGCAAAGCAAAGTGAGGTAAGTCGAGCGTGATTACATATATAGAGACCCAATTTCTGTCCCTGGAGAGTATGTCATCCGTCCGTTCGTCATATCATCTCCTGACATTTGAGATATACCCGAAGAACGCTCCGATGATCCCCCCGATAATGTGGGTGAGATTCGACACATTGTCCTTCACAAACACTCCGTCAGCCACCTGTCCGCCGATATAAAGCACTGCAACAAGTATGAAGGTGAGCGGTATGGAGCCGTCCTTTATACATGCAAAAGAAGACAGAAGAATGTATGCGAATACCACTCCGCTGGCGCCGAGCAATGCTGTACCAGGGAAGAATATAAAATGCACGATTCCTGTCACCAGTGCGGTGGTGATGGTTACGATGAGCAGATCCTTTGAGCCGTATTTTTCCTCAAGCAGTGGGCCGATCACAAGCAGCAGCGTCATGTTGTTGATAAGGTGACTCCAGCTTGCGTGACCAAACACATGGGCAAACATGCGGATGTAGGTTAAAGGATCGGTGAGAGGGGCTCTGTATACTTCAAATAGAAGAAAGTTACTTTTGCCGCCTGTGAGGATATTCAGGAGATAAGCTCCCAGACAAATGAGTGCAAATGTAAGTACCACAGGTGAGTTAAAAGATATTCTTAATATGGTTTTGGATTTTGTCTTTGACATGGATCGGTTCCCCTCTTATTCATATAGTATAGAAAAATATTACCAGCGGTCATCCGCTGGTAATATTTTTTTAAGCGTCATAATCTGGCATATCGTTAAAGTACATCTTGTAGAAGTTGGTACTCTGTTCGAGAACCCTCATGGTTGATGGAAGCGGTACGGCGATGAGGTCGTTGAACTCATACTCTCCGGCTGCTGAATCAATCACATGTCCCATCTGAGTCTCATTATGTGTGTAATCGGCGTTGAAACCGCCGTATTTATTGCCACGGGCATCAAGACGTATCCACTTCTTGAGATCTGGGTGATATACCGCATTAAGTGCATGCATAGCCATAAGTCCGCCCTTGTGCTTGATACGGATATAGCAGAATCCTGTATATAAGTTGTTGGCACGAAGCAGTGCTGCCAGCAAATTGGCCTTTGAATAGCTGATGCCCGTGCTGGCTTCCAGTACATCGGAAGCGCTGATAGTTATTACTGAAAAGTTGCTGTCATATGTGTGAGAAATCCTATCCCGGACAAAATAGTAACATGCCTGTATGATCTCATCACTGCTCTTGCAATCTGCAGCAAGTTCCTTTGCCTTTGCAGCAACGATAGGATTGTCATAATTTACATACTTGTCGTATTGCAAATATGCTGAATCCTTATTTCTCTGAATTAGTTGCATTGTGTCATCTCTCCTTTATTACTTGGAATATGTAGAACTTCAGATAATAAGATTCATCTGCAGCCCATAATATTGGGTGATCAGGAGCCTGTGTGCGGAACTCTACCTGGCGAAGTCTTACATGTGAATTCATGGCGGCCTGTTTTATGGTCTTGGTAAATAACTCGAAATCCATAAAATGTGAACATGAACAAGTCGCAAGGAATCCACCATCCCTTACGAGTTTCATAGCACGCAGATTAATCTCGCGATAGCCTTTGACTGCGTTCTTTATTGAATTTCTTGATTTTGTGAATGCCGGCGGGTCAAGTATGACAACGTCAAACTGTTCGCCTTTTGATTCCAGTTCAGGAAGAAGATCAAATACATCTCTGCACTCAAAAGAGACAGTGCTCTCCAATCCGTTGAGCGCTGCATTCTCTCTGGCCTGGGCAATAGCAAGTTCTGAAGCGTCTACTCCCAAAACGCTGGAAGCACCGGCTATGCCTGCGTTGAGAGCAAAGGAGCCTGTGTGTGTAAAGCAATCAAGAACCTTTGCATCTTTACATATTCTCTGAATAGCAAGACGATTATACTTCTGATCCAGAAAGAATCCGGTCTTCTGACCGTCTTTCACATCAACAATATATCGAACGCCATTTTCATTTATATGAACCTTTGTGTTAAATTCGTCACCAATAAACCCTTTATAGGTATCCATCCCCTCGTGTTTTCTGACTTTTGCATCGCTTCGTTCATAAACACCCTCGATTATTATACCATCATTTTTAAGTATATTTTTTAAAATATTTATTAACAAATTTTTAACTTTGTCGATGCCGAGTGCCAGTGATTCGACAACAAGCACGTTTTCAAACTTGTCAATGACGATTCCCGGCAGAAAATCAGCCTCGCCAAATACGACACGGCAGCTACTGGTGTCGACGGTTTTCTTGCGGTAATCCCATGCATCCTGAAGTCTCTTTGTGAAGAATGCCTCGTCGATCTCGGTGTCCACATGTCTTGTGAGCATGCGGATGAAGATCTTGGAGTTGGTATTTATGAATCCTTTGCCGAGTGGATAACCGTCGAAGTCCTTTACTATGACGATGTCGCCGTTCTCAAAGCTGCCGACTATGGTGTCGACCTCATTGTCAAATATCCATGCTCCGCCGGACTTCAGAAGTCGTCCCTCTCCCTTTTTTAATGTAACAATAGCTCCCATAATATATGTATCCTTTCTCTGTACTGCCGTTGGCAGACATTTTTCGTTGTCTGTTTTTGAATTTTGCGGATTTATTTTACCATATGTAGACAAATAATCCAAGATGGGGCAACTTAACACATTTGTAACAAAAAACTTGTAAAAAAGTTATACTTGTAAAAAATATGTAACACGTGTATACTACGAACGTAGCAGAATGCACACAAACGTCAGATTCCCTGCGGAAACTGATGTTTAATAAAAAGGAGGACAGTAAAGATGTCTACAATGAAGACTAATATTGCAAAGAGAGAAAAGAGCCTGATGGCGGCAAAAGCTATAGGCAGTCTTATGGCGATTGCTGTATTGGCTATTGTGATTTTTTCTACAAATGTGGTGACACAGGCAGATGAGATGGGAGCTGACGGCACGGCAGTTCTGGCCACAGCATCAGATGCAGTTCAGAGTGGAGTGATACAGGATGAGGATGGTTACTTCAGATATTATGTTAATGGTGAAGTGCAGAAAACTGCAGGCTGGATAGATGCCGATGATGGCACCAGATATCTTATAGATGAAAATGGCGTGGCAGCTATGAAGTTTACACGTTCTGGCGATACCATCAAGATATACAGATTCAGCGCTGATTCAAAGGACTGGACGATCTGCAAGAACGAGTGGCAGACAGTGGATAACGTTCTCTATTATCTGAACAATTCCGGACTGTGTGAAAAGATATACGATAATAGCAGCAAGAAGGCAAAGTCACTGAGCAGCGGCAAGCTTGTCCAGGTGAAGAACCAGATGCTTATTCTCAACGATGGCAGAACATATTATTTCAATTCAAATGGTGACAAGGTCACAAAGGGCGGTTGGTATCATATAAATTATGACAATATGGTATTTGTAACAGGCGGTGGATCCCACTATGTAAAGGAGAGGATCTACAAGGCATCAGGCATTTTCAGAAAGTATTCATTTAACGATTCAAAGAAGAGCTGGGATATGAACAAGAACCTGTGGAAGAATACAGGCAGAAAGCTGATGTATTTTGATGGATCAGGCACATGTACCATTCTGTATGATCAGGCATCGAATATATTGTACAGATACATATCAAGCAGCAAGTCATACAAGAGAGTCTCAAATGTGATCGACAAGCTCAACGGAAACAGATACTATTTCTATGATGCAAATGGAAATAGACGTACATCATCAGGATGGAAGAAGGTAAATGGAAGTACCGCTTACTACGTATGTGACGGCGGATATGTTACCTCAAGATATACAGATCAGAAGGGTACAAAGAAGGTATACGACTTTGATTACTCGAAGAACACATGGGTGCAGAAGAAAAATATGTGGAAGACTGTCTACCGCAGCAGATATTATTTCGGCTCTAAAGGCGTAGCCACAATCAGCTATAACAACAGCACCAAGAAGGCATACAAGTTTACAGGCAGAAAGTGGAAGCCTGCAAAGAAGCTCATAATGAAGATCGGAAATGCCAATTACTATTTCAACAGCGCTGCAAAGCGAGTTGTAAAGGCTGGAAAGTATAAGACAGCCGATGGCTACATAGCATATGTCAACAGAAGAGGCGTTGTATATAAGAGAGAGTACGATCTCTCGGTCAAGAGATATTACACTATCGATCTTGGTAAGGGCAGAAAGACAAGAGTATATGGATATTATGATATAGGCGCGGCAAACAGACTGAGTAAGATGGTCAACCAGCATCGTGCAGAAAATGGACTTTCAAGCCTTAAGGTGTCAACATCTCTGACAGAGACCGCTACCACAAGAGCAAAGGAGATAAGCAACAAGTACAGCCATTACAGACCAAATGGAACACTGTGTCTCAACTCCATGTACGAGTTGTACGGAGAGAATCTTGCATGTGGTTTCAGTGGTGGAGATCTCGTGTTCAGAGCATGGTCCAAGTCGACCGCACATGACAGCAATATGCTGAATACTACATACAAGACCATGGGCGTTGCAGTATTTGTGGCTCTCAAAAATGACAAACAGGGATATAAGAGATATTATGTCCTTACATTTGGCAAGTAATTTTAATTAGGAAATTAGTGGAAAATAAGACTGTTAAATCCCTCAAATTAAATTGAATTATATGGAGAAATAGAGTACCATACATAGTATAAGGCAAATAGTCGGATATAGAATTTTGGCTAGTTTGGGAATGGAGATTGTGTGTGGGTTTCATATATTCGTCTTTAAATAGAGGTGCCGGCGAGAGTGTGGCACTATTTGACAATAGAATAGCCAGGATGCTTCCTTTTGTCACGGGAAAGGCATATTTTGACCTCAGGAATTATGATGCCCAGACTGGAGAATTCGGAGTATATATTGAATGGGATGGTGAGCTTGAGGCAGTGCTTGGATATTCACTGCCGGCAGGAGGATATTTCGTCAAAGCAACCACACCGCAGGCGTACAGATTCCACAGGCTCGACAAGGGACTCCCGGTATATATGAAGTTGATAGCGCAGAATGGCAGACTGTATCCTTACAGGACATATGTCATGATGGACGGCAGACCTTTCAGTGTGGAATTCGGCGGTGGAGTTCTGATCCCTTTTGAGGACAGATACGAAGAGCTTGGATGCGAAGCTGCGAAACAGACTGTGGATACTGGAAGCCAGAAGCTTTTGATGGGAAGTCAGAGTGGAATGACAGGAAGTCAGAGGTTCCGGTGGAATGGCAGTCAGATGAGACTGCTGTTTGGAAGTCAGGGAGGCTTCAGATACCTGGCGGGAAGCCAGTACAGAGTGTTTGGCAGCCAGCGTATGTTGTTTGGCAGCCAGCGTATGTTGTTGGGCAGCCAGAGAATATTGTCAGGCAGCCAATATAGAATATTTGGAAGTCAGCGGATAAAAAATATGCCGATGGTGCTTGAAAGTGACACACAGCGGCCACAGGACAGTATGGATTCAATCAGAACAAGCCAGGAGCTGATGGTTGAGTTCCCTAAGGAGTGGCAGCTTATCAACAGAAGCAGAAGACCGACCAGCCGGATTGGTGGCAATGCTAAGTTTGGATATGGACTGGATCTGATCTAGTACATGACCGGATCTTGGAGGATATATGAAGGATATAGAGGGATTCCACACATTGTGGACTGCTCCTTATTTTGAGAAAAGTAAAGATGACACTTACAGCATGCAGGATTATGAGCTTTTGACCATGATCCTGTCTGCTCTTATGTGGAGAAAAATGAATGGCCCTATCACACTTTACGGTGATGCAAGGGCCATTCATTATGTTGAGAGACAGGGATTGTCGCATATATGGAATGGCGGCATAAAAGAGATACAGGTTCCTGACAGCATATCCCCGGGAGTGTTCTGGGCTGCGGGCAAGCTGTATGCGCTTAAGGCGGCGCATATGCCGGCGGTCATGGTGGATCTGGACCTTATAGTGTGGAAGAATATAGGGGAATACATAGCGGGGACGGATATTTGTGCAATACACAGAGAAGGAATATATCCGGATGTATATCCCGGCAGGGACTTCTTCAATATGGACAGTTCGTACAGCTTTGATCCCCTGTGGAGCTGGGATGTTCCGCCGGTAAATACCTGTATGCTATATATGGCTAAGGAGCAATTTAAGAACTATTATGTGGACAGCTCCATACAGTTTATGGAGAATTGTAGAGAGACTGAGGAAAATCTGTGCCACATGGTATTTGCGGAGCAGAGACTGCTTGCGATGTGTGCTGCGAGAAAGGGAAAGATCATTGCTTCATTTTTTCCTGAGGCGGCGGATATAGAGAGACAGGATGTGTTCACACATTTGTGGGGATATAAGAATATTCTGAAGTTTAACTATGGGAAAAGGGTTGAGTTTAACGGGCGTCTCTGCGAGCGGATAGAGCGGGAGTTTCCGGAAGAGGCGGATGTTATAAGGGAGTTACATGTTTGTAGATAAAGTGCTGAAGAAGATACCCAGGGAGATATACATATATATACTGTGGGGAATTGTCGTGGGAGCGGTAAATCTTGGCTCCGCCTGGATATTTATGTACAAATGCGGGATAGAACCTGTCAGGGCCAACTTCCTGGCATGGATACTGTACAATTTTGTGTCATTCATAACAAATAGAAAATCGGTGTTCCACACTGTCGCAGAGACTGCGTGGGAGTTCATAAAAGAACTGGTGTCATTCTACGTGAGCAGGGTGTTCACACTGGCGGTGGAGGAGGGCCTGATCTATATACTGGTTGACAGGCTTCACCTGTGGGCGATGGGCATAAAGACGTTCACATCAGTGCTGGTGATATTCCTCAATTATTATATAAGCAAGAAGTTTATATTCAGAAAGATAAAGGAAAAACTGTAAGAGATATGTATAAATGCGAATGTTTATCGAAATTTTATAGAAAAACATGGACACAATTACTTCCAAACATTTGACAGTTGGAGTATAATTGAATGGTTAAATATGTATAAAAAGCAGAATAAGTAATGCAAGGAGATAAGTATGAAGAAGAGAGTAGTAATAACAGGCATAGGAGCCATAACTCCAGTCGGCAATACAGTTGACGAGTATTGGGATTCACTTAAGGAAGGAAAGCATGGCTTCGGACCTATTACACAGTTTGACGCTTCAGCATACAAGTGCAAGCTTGTCGGCGAGGTTAAGAACTTTGTAGCAAAGGACTACATTGATCCAAAGTCTGCAAGACGTATGGCTAGATTCACACAGTTTGCTGTGAAGGCAACCCAGGAGGCTATGGCAGATTCAGGACTTGATATGACAAAGGAAGATGCTTACAGAGTTGGTACATGTATTGGTTCAGGTGTTGGTTCACTTCAGGAGCTTGAGAACGCATATGGAACCATACTTACAAAGGGACCACTTCGTGTAAGTCCATTCGTAGTTCCTATGATGATCAGCAACATCGCAGCAGGTAACGTTGCGATCCAGTTTGGTCTCAAGGGCAAGAGTATAGATGTTGTAACAGCATGTGCTTCAGGAACAAACAGTATCGGTGAGGCATTCAGAACTATCCAGTACGGAGATGCTGATGTCATGGTAGCCGGCGGATGTGAGGCAGCAGTTTCACCTATCGGTATATCAACATTTGATTCACTTACAGCACTTACATCATCAACAGATCCAGACAGATGTTCTATTCCATTTGATAAGGACAGAAGCGGATTCGTTCTCGGCGAGGGTGCAGGTATTGTTATTCTTGAGGAGCTTGAGCACGCAAAGGCAAGAGGAGCAAAGATCTACGCAGAGCTTTCAGGTTACGGATGTTCAAGTGATGCACACCACATCACAGCACCTGAGGAGTCAGGTGAGGGACCAGCAGTTGCCATGACCAATGCGGTTAAGGATGCAGGACTTCCACTTGATGCGGTTCAGTACATCAATGCTCATGGTACAAGCACACATCTGAACGATCTTGTTGAGACACGTGCTATCAAGAAGGCATTTGGCGATCACGCAAAGGACATCAAGATCAATTCAACAAAGTCTATGACAGGACATCTTCTCGGTGCAGCAGGAGCCATCGAGTGTATTGCCTGTGTCAAGAGTATAGAGGAAGGTTATATCCACAGAACAAGAGGCCTTGTGGAGAGCGAGGAGGAGCTTGATCTGGATTATTGTAAGGAGCCATGCGAGATGGACGTTGATGTTGCGATCAGCAACTCACTTGGATTTGGCGGACACAATGCATGTATCGTCTTACAGAAGTATAAGGAGCAGTAAATATCATGTTATTTATCAAAAAAAAGGCAAAGGATGCCGAGATAATTGCAGCAAAGGCTGCAGAGGAGGCAAAGGCTGCTGAGGGAATTCAGGAAGCACCAAAGGTGGAGCTTGTAAAGTGCCCTAAGTGCGGAAGAGAAGTTGAGAAGGAAAGAGTGAAGAACGCAAAGTACATTTGTTATGAGTGCGGTTCTTACTTCAGAGTTAAGACCAAGAACAGAATAAGAATGGTCACAGATCCAAAGTCATTTGAGCCATGGTTTGAGGATATGCCAAGCTCAAATCCTCTTGGAACAGAGGGCTATGAGGACAAGGTTGCGGCTGCACAGGCCAAGACAAACCTCAAGGAGGCTGTTACTATAGGAAAGGCAACCATCAATGGTGAGCCTGCTGTAGTTGGTGTATGTGATGCAAGATTCCTCATGAGCAGCATGGGATATGTTGTGGGTGAGAAGATTGCCAGAGCTGTCGAGAAGGCTACAAAGGAGAAGCTTCCGGTATTCATGTTCTGCTGTTCAGGCGGTGCACGTATGCAGGAGGGAATCATTTCTCTGATGCAGATGGCCAAGACATCCGCTGCATTCAAGAAACATTCTGATGCAGGACTTCTGTATGTATCTATTCTTACAGATCCTACAACAGGTGGTGTTACAGCCAGCTTTGCAATGCTTGGAGATATTATCCTTGGAGAGCCAGGTGCGCTCGTAGGATTTGCAGGACCACGAGTTATCAAGCAGACTATTGGTCAGGAGCTTCCAGAGGGCTTCCAGAGATCAGAGTTCCTTGTTGAGCATGGTATCATAGATGGCATAATCACAAGAGACAAGATGAAGGACACAATGTATGATCTCATCGTCACACATAAGCAGAGACAGGGCTATGCTAACTTTGACAGTGCTGTTGAAGATGAGAAATTTGACATAAGCGAGATCCTCAAGGAGAGACTCAAGGATGACGAGCCTAAGACTCCGTGGGAGAAGCTCAGAGGTGCTCGTCAGATGAGCAGACCTTCAGGTTTCGACTATGTGAAGTATATATGCGATGATTTCCGTGAGATCCACGGAGACAGAACCATGAATGATGACAGAGCCATTGTGGGTGGTATCGGTCATATAGATGGACAGCCTGTAACAGTTATATCACAGGTCAAGGGAGCTTCCATGGCAGAGTGCATGGAGAGAAACTTTGGTATGCCTCTTCCTGATGGCTACAGAAAGGCTCTTCGTCTGATGAAGCAGGCTGAGAAGTTCGGCAGACCTATCATTACATTTGTAAATACACCGGGTGCGTTCTGTGGACTTGAGGCTGAGGAGCGAGGAATGGGTGAAGCCATAGCGAGAAATCTCTATGAGATGTCATCACTCAAGGTTCCTGTACTCTGTATCCTTATCGGAGAAGGCGGAAGCGGTGGAGCACTTGCCCTTGCAGTCGGCAATGAGGTATGGATGCTTGAGAATGCGACATACTCAATCCTTTCACCTGAGGGATATGCGTCTATCCTCTGGAAGGACAGCAACAGAGCTGAGGAGGCTGCAGAAGTTATGCAGATTACAGCGCAGGATCTCAAGAGACTGAACGTTATCGAGCAGGTCGTACCTGAGTACGGCGGAGCAGATGAGCAGTCAGTTCCATATATAGGCAAGTACCTTAAGATGAACATTAAGGAATTCCTCAAGAAGTATTCAGACAAGACTCCTGAGGAGATCGCACAGGACAGATACGACAGATTCAGAAATCTGTAGATCACAGATATACTATAGATGAAAGGCATTTCTCAAGTGAGAAATTTATCTCACGGGGAATGCCTTTTATTCATGCATATGTTGAAGTGATGGTGTTTTTTTGGTAAACTTTATGTATATGGCTGAAGATACAGCTTGAATTGGAGGAGCGTTTATGAAGAAACAGATAAAGGTTACTTTGATAGTTATCCTGGCCGCCATCATTGCGGCAGCAATCATATGGTACGTGATGTACCTGCGGGGCAAGGAGCAGGATCTGCTGACACCTGTGGGAACACGTGCAGAATTTATCGGTGATACAGACAAATATCCTACCATGCTTACAGCGAAGGGGACTCAGATCCTGAATGCAGACGGAGAACAGGTTGTTCTCAAGGGTGTGATGGTTCCAGAGTCGCGCAGTCTGTATGAGGAGAAGAAGTTTAATGAGGATTTCTACAAGGATGTATTTGCCAAGGGTGGTAATGCCATAAGGGTGCCAATAAGCCCTGTGGAGTACAAGAATGACGATTACTATATGTGGAGATATCTTGACCGCATAGTTACCTGGGCCGGAGAGAACGATAACTATGTTATTCTCGACTGGGATTATACAGGTAACCCGATAGATGGTTCCGGGGATGAGATGCCGGATCTCGACGAGAATCCGCTGGATTATTCTGCTGAATTTTGGAAGAACATTGCGGATTATTTCAAGAACACTCCAAATGTTATATTTGAGATATACAATGAGCCGGTTGGCATGAGTGATTCAGAGTGGAAGAGATGCGCGGAGAGCCTTATAGGAGTTATAAGGGATGCCGGCGCAAAGCAGCTTATAATCGTTGGAAGTCCGGATTACTGTTATGATCTCGGATGGCTTGACGAGCTCGGCGTGAAGAATGACAATACTGCGTTCTCTGTTCATGTTTACCCGGACAAGGTGTTCTGGCAGAAGTTCCTGTCGGGCTATGTGACAAGTTATCCTCTTATAGTGACAGAGTGGGGATATGCAGACGATGATGTCGAGGTCAAGAATGAGAAGCTGAAGGGCACCAGAAATGTATTTGGAATAAAATTTACCAGATATCTGGAAAAGCATGATATAGGATGGATTGCAGTTGGATATGACGATACGGTGGAGCCATCCATGTTTACTAAGGGATATAAGAAATTCACAAAATGGGGCGAGTATGTGACTGAGCTGCTTGGAGACAAGGAAGAATAAAGAGAATAACGGATAAAAGGGAGAAAATATATAATGGCAATCAGAATATTAGGAACAGGAAGCTACCTTGCGGAGAAAGAGGTATCAAATGATGAGCTTGCAAAGTATGTTGATACATCTGATGAGTGGATATCTTCAAGAACAGGTATAAAGAACAGAAGAATAGCTGTTAAGGAGACGACGACGAGCATGGCTGTTGAGGCTGCTGAGAGGGCACTTGAGATGGCAGGGAAGTCCGCAGAGAATGTGGAGCTTATAGTGCTTGCCACAGTCACTCCGGATTATTACACACCAAGCGGGGCGTGTCAGGTTCAGGCGGCTATAGGTGCGGATAAGGCGATTGCGTTTGATGTGAATGCGGCATGCTCGGGCTTTGTATTTGCCCTCAATGTTGCAAAGATGTATATAGAGACAGGGTTTGTGAAGAATGCTCTTGTAATAGGTTCGGAGACGCTGTCAAAGATACTTGACTGGAATGACAGAGGTACATGCGTATTGTTTGGAGATGGCGCAGGTGCCGCTTATATAGAGGAGTCTGACAAGGGAATCATAAGCATTGTCCAGGGTTCAATCGGCAAGAAGGGTATGGTGCTCAACTGCGAGAGCAGAAAGACCAACAATATATTTGTAAAAGATGAGATCAATCATGACTATCTGTATATGGATGGACAGGAGGTGTACAAGTTTGCGGTGAGACAGTGTCCTAAGTGCCTCCAGGAGGCTCTTGACAAGGCTGGAATGACCGTTGACGATGTGGATTACTTCGTACTCCACCAGGCAAATGTAAGAATTATTGAATCTGTTGCCAAGAGACTTAAGGCACCGCTTGAGAAGTTCCCTACGACTCTCGACTACACAGGAAATATGTCTGCGGCGAGTGTACCTGTACTTCTCGACCAGCTCGTGAGGGAGCACGGCCTGAAGCGCGGCGACAAGATCGCCATGTCGGCATTCGGCGCAGGGCTCACATACGGCGCTGTGGTTATGGAGTGGTAGAGGCTTTAACACCTGTAATTTTTGAGGGCGGAACGGAGCTCCTTGTAGTTTGGGAGTACTTTTTCTACCTCGGCCCAGAAAAGTGCGGAGTGGTTCATCTGCTTTCTGTGACACAGCTCGTGGACTACCACGTAGTCTATGATTTCGGGAGTGGTGTTCATCAGTGCACAGTTGAAATTCAGGTTACCGGAGGAGCTGCAGCTTCCCCAGCGGGTCTTCTGATGCCTGATGGTGATCCTTCCGTAAGTCACGTCTATTATCTGAGCAAAATGTTCTACACGTGAAGGAATATATATCCGAGCCTGTTCTGACAGTGCCTTTATATCGGCATCTGTCAGGGCAGTGCTTGGATTTTTTTCGTCTGACATATTGGAAATTCTTTTCTGCATGATTTCCAGATGGCTACGGATCCAGTTTTGTCTGGAATCCACAAAGCTTTGGATCTGACTGTCGGTCATTCTGAGGGGCGCACGAACCTTTATGTTGAGGTCTCTGTCTATCTCGATACAGATAGATTTGCGCCTGCTCCTGACGACAGAATATTCGAATTTATCAGAATTGTTCATGGCATATTACCTGTCTTTGATAGGTACATAGTCCTTAGGCTCTACAAGACTTGGATAAGCCGGACGCATTATCTTGTAGCTGTTGATCAGCTCCTCCATACGATGCGCACTCCATCCAACCACTCGGCCAATGGCAAATAGTGGTGTGTAGAGGGCGTAAGGGATCTTGAGCATCTTGTATAACAATCCGCAATAGTAATCTATGTTGATGCACACACCCTTGTAGATCTTGCGCTCCTCGGCAATGACCTCAGGTGCGATGCGCTCTATGAGCTCGTATAATTTGAATTCGTCCTTCTCGTGCTTCTCCTCGGCGAGCTTTTCTACATACTCCTTGATAATGACAGCTCTTGGATCTGACAGAGAGTATACAGGCTGGCCCATTCCGTATACCACGCCCGATTTGTCAAATGCTTCGCCGCGCACGATCTTCCTGATGTACTCACGGATCTGCTCCTCGTCCGTAACATCCTCGACATTGCAGTGTATGTTCTTCATCATCTCCATGACCTTGAGGTCTCCACCGCCGTTGAGCGGTCCCTTGAGTGAGCAGAGTGCTGCTGCGACTGTGGCGTATGTATCTGAGCCGGATGATGTGACAACACGTGTTGTAAACGTAGAGTTGCTTCCGCCTCCGTGTTCCATGTGGAGAACAAGGGCAAGATCGAGAACCTTTGCCTCAAGCTGTGTGTACTTTCTGTCTGAACGGAGCATGCTCAGGATATTCTCTGCAAATGAAAGCTCAGGATCCGGCTTGTGTATATAACAGCTCTTGCCAAGCTCATAATGTCTGTATCCCTGGAAAGAATATACAGCGAGTCTTGGGAATACACTTATTATCATAAGACACTGCTGAAGAACGTTGTCCAGAGATATATCCGTCTCAGACTTATCGTATGATCCGAGGGCAAGGATACTCTTGGTCATATTTGAAATGATATCCTTGGTAGGGTTCTTCATTATGACATCTTGTATAAAGTTGTGTGGAAGGTCGTATGCAAGGTTGAGGACCTGTTTGAACTTGGCAAGCTCATTCTCGTCCGGAAGCTTTCCAAACAGTAACAGATATGTACACTCCTCGAAACCGAATCGTCCTTCCTTTGTAAATCCGTCTATCAACTGGCGGATCTCGTAACCTCTATAATATAATTCACCGTCAGTAGGAGTATGCTTTCCGTCCTCCATTGTATACGCCCGGCTTAGTGAAATGTTGGTGATGCCGGCATTTATTCCTATTCCATTCAGATCGCGAAGTCCACGCTTTACGCCGTATTCCTCGTAGAGGTTGTTATCTATGGTATCGTTCTCAATACAGAGACCAAGACGCTCCTTCGTAAATGAACTAAGATTATTGATTGACATATATAATACTCCTTTCAGGTAAGTCTTCATTGAATTATCTCACTTATTTACAACTATTGCAATCCGAAATGATTGTATGGGTGTAAAATATTATGTATAATGTACTGAGAATAAAGTTAAGACAAATGTTTTAGGAGGTAATATAAATTGGCAGACAGACAGGATATGGGGCAGAATAAAGGGAGCGCAGGAGCTCATAAGGGAACTGTGAGCCGTGCAACAACGAGCAGTGTGAAAAAGACACAGCCGGGCAAGGGAGTAGCGTCAGGCAGTCGGTCAGCATCAGGCAGCCGTCCTGTGTCGGGAAATCGTCCGGCATCGGGCAGCCACTTATCATCGGCGAGTCGTCCGAAAAGTGCAACTGCGCAGGACAAAAGGCGCACAAGTACGGGACGTCCACTTGAAAAGTCGGTGAAGTCCGTGTCTTCAGGAAGCAAGACCAGGAGACCGGCGAATAGCAGATCGTCAACAGGTTCCGGTAAAAAATCCGCGCAGAGCAGAAATAAAAAGAAGCGATATGAGCTGAATACGAAAATGATGGTCGTGGCGGCTCTGGTGGTTGGAATAGTGCTTGCACTTGTGATCACGATGATCATGAGATCCAGCATGCTCAGGGTCAAGCAGATCCAGACGGATTATAATATGGGTGATATATTTGATATAACAAACTATATTGAGCCGGACAGCAATGATGCCAGGCTGGAATATGACAACTCAGAATTTGCACCGGATAAGCTTGGTAAGTACACCATCAAATATAAGATCAGACGTGGAAAGTTAAGCAAGACAAAAAAGGCTGTGATAAATGTTGTTGACGAGGTAAATCCATACATAGACGGCCCAGACGAGATAGACGTTTCTATGGGAACGGATATAAACTGGAGTGATTATTACAATGTCACAGATGAGGATCCAGATGTGCAGGATTCGCTTAAAGCGTCTCAGGATGTGGACACAAGCAAGGAGAGAACCGTAACAGTGACTCTCACATCGGAGGACTGGGCAGGCAACAAGGCGTCCAGACAGATCACCGTAAATGTACTCAAGAGTAACTTTGATGAGTAGGGTGTGAACGAAATAAAATATCTTGAAAAATGACAGAAAAAAGCTCAATGCTGACGGGGATGAAATCCGAAAGCATTGAGCTTTTTGATTTTAGTATTTTATGAGATAGGCGGCTTTCTCAGCTCTGCATCCAGCTCTGAGTTGTCAACCACTGTTGTTTTGGTCTTTTTAACCTTTTCCTTTTTCTTCTTCGATCTGCTCTTGTGTATGTTCTTGATGAACATTACCACCAGAAGCAGGATAAGACCTATGCTTATGAGGACTACGGATAAACCGTATTTGTCCAGTATCTTGTCGATTATGTTGTAGCTTGACTTCTCCCACAGTCCATCCGCTTCAAGATCTGCCTGAACCTTTGAGAGGCAGTACTTTGTTCCGGTACACTTTGGTATACCCGGAAGTCTTGATGTGATGGCTGTAAGGTTGCTTGCCTGTTCGTCGGTTACATTGAAGTATGTATATGACAATGCCTCCTTACCTGTTGTGGTTATAGGATCGTCCAGACCGAGATTGATGAGATACCACTCTCCGCCGAGATAAACGGCATTCCATGCACAGTTGTTGATGTAACTCTCTTCTTTGAGCTGCTTCTGTGTGTCCATCGAGTCGTCCAGAAGATCTGAATTCTGTCCCTCAATGTACAGACATGGCACACCGACGTAATCCATAATGGCCTTGAAAGCCTTTGCGTATCCGTAGGTGACTGCCGACTGATACTTGGAGTTGAACACGCCGTCTGCGGTGTATGCGTATATGTTGTCCTTGCTCTTAGATGTTGCATCTGAGGCATAATAAACTTTGTTGATGATCGAATTATGTATAAGATATACCTTCTCGTAATCCTTTGCGCTCTCATCCAGAGAAGCTGCATAATTCTTGACGGTCAGGTCAAAGTTGTTCTTGTATATGGAACGTGTATCTCCGTTGGCATACAGTGAATAGCACTCGATGGTGAGAGCTGTATATCTGAGTTCTCCCGAGGATTCCTGCTTGCACTGATAGCTGTCGGACATCCAGAAATACTCAGGATGATCGGCGAGTACAGCGTTGACGATCTGATCCATTCCATCGTTTCCGATAACTTCCCAGTCTTTGTTGCTGACTGACAATGTAAATGCTGTGTAATATCCGCCGTCCTGATAAGAAGCATTGGATGTCGACTCGTTGAATTTCTGAGCTGCATCGTTGATCTGTTTGTAGACGGTTCTGTACGCACTGTTGTCAAACTGGTCATAGAAATAAGTTCTGCCATCTATGGTATCGGTTTTGTTACTGCTGTCCGTATCATCTGTATCCGCCGCCTTTGCGACATATGGAGAAAATGATAATATCATGGTAAGCGTAAGCAGCAGTACAAGAAATTTTTTCTTCATAACTGGAACACACTCCTTCTTTTGCTTATGCAAAGCCCCTTTATATACTTCCTTCAATAATAACACATTATGGTTATTATTGCCAGAGAAAATGGGTTAAAGCGGTTGGATTTTGCTTCGCATATGTGTATAATAGTAAAAACCTGATGGTTAACGGATGGAAGGAGGAAACACATGGCTTCCAGTTGCGATATGTGTGCACACTATGTGTACGATGACGAAGATGATTTTTATGAGTGCCTGGTGAATATGGATGAGGATGACTTTGCCAGATTTGTGGCAAGAGGCTACGACAATTGTCCGTATTTTCAGTTGGATGATGAATACAGGATAGTGAGACATCAGATGTGACGATTGAAGAAAAACGGGAGATGTGCAGCAGCGCGTCTCCCGTTTTTCTGGCAAATGATCAATGTGATCAGTTCTTTTCAAATGACTCCGCCAGCTCCGTGAGATACACATACCTCTCCAGAAGCTGATCCAGCTCTGATTCAAGCTGTTCCTTTTTCTGCGTGAGTTCGTTAAGCTTCACGAAATCTGACACAGAGTTGTTGATATCGGTCTCCGTCTGCTCTATCTCAGCTTCTTTCTGGGCGATGGTGTCCTCTATGGTGTCATATTCCCTCTGCTCATTGAAGGAGAACTTTTTCTTCACGGATGGATTCTGCGTTTTCTTTTTCTGGGCAGGTTCCTTGTCCGCTGTGCTGACACGCTCCGGCTTTGTCTGGGTATTTGCCCCTGCCGATGTGCTGTTGGCAAATGAACCGTGGGTCAGATAATAATCGGTATAACCGCCCTCAAACTGTGAGATTCCGCCGCAGCCGTCAAACACCAGAAGCTTTCTTATGACTCTGTCCAGAAAATATCTGTCGTGTGATACGACTATCAATATGCCCTGGAAGGAATCGAGATAGTCCTCAAGTATACACAGTGTGGAAATGTCCAGATCGTTGGTTGGCTCGTCAAGGATCAGTACATTTGGCGATGATACGAGAACCTTCAACAAATACAGTCTTCGCTTCTCGCCTCCTGAGAGCTTCTCTATGCGCTGGTGCTGCAGAGTGCCGTCAAATAAAAATCTCTCACACATGGTGGATGCTGACATGAGACCTTCGGTGGTCTGGATATACTCTGCGGTTTCTTTGACGTAGTCGAGTACCTTCATGTTGGGATCCAAGGCTTCATTTTCCTGAGAGAAATATCCTATCCTTACGGTGTCTCCGATCTCTATGGTTCCGCTGTCCGGCTTGGTGACACCGGTTATGAGCTTCATGAGCGTTGTCTTGCCACAGCCGTTTGGGCCAACAACACCTATCCTGTCAGTCCTCAGGAAGTTGTATGAGAAGTCCGTTATGACCGGACTTGGTCTGCCCGGCCAGGTCTTGGCTATATGGGAGAGCTCTATTGTTTTGTTTCCCAGCCGGCTCGCGATTGAGCTCATGGTAACCGACTGAGTTTCCTTTATAAGCTCCTCACTTGCAAGCTTCTCATATCTCTGGATATGGGCTTTCTGCTTTGTGCTTCTGGCTCTAGCACCTCTCTGCATCCATGCAATCTCCTTGCGCAGGATATTCTGATGTTTGTTGTGAGTGGCAAGTGCGATGCTCTCACGCTCTGCCTTCAGCATGAGATAGCCTTCGTAGTTGGTATTGTAGCTGTAGGTTTTGCCTTTGTCGATCTCTACTATGCGGTTGCACACCTTGTCAAGAAAGTATCTGTCGTGGGTGACCATGACCAGAGCGCCCTTGTAGTTGTTAAGGTAATCCTCCAGATATTCTGTCATATCGTTGTCGAGGTGGTTGGTGGGCTCGTCCAGAACAAGAATGTCACATCTTGACAGCAGTGCCGCAGCCAGAGCGACCTTTTTTCGCTGACCTCCTGAAAGTGTGCTCACCATGAGGCTGGTGTCGTCAAATCCGAGACGGTGAAGAAATGCCTTGGCATCACCCTCTATGCTCCATTTGTTCTCCTCGTCGACATTTGCAGTGATGACATAGTCGTATATGCTGACCTTCTCTGCGAAGTCGGGGGTTTGTGGAAGATATTTTATGACCACGTTGTTTCCCTTTGACAACTGTCCTGAATCACATTCGTCTATGCCGGCTATGATCTTGAGGAGTGTTGATTTACCAGTGCCGTTTACGCCTATGACACCGATCTTTTCTCCTGAATTTACTGAAAAGTCTGCGTCATCGAACAGAATCTTGTCAGTGTATGCTTTTGAAAATCCTTTTATTGTAAGTAGGTTCATATATGTTCTTATGGGGCTTTGTGCCCGCCCTTTCGTCAAAATGAGCCGTGAAAACGGCTTTGCATGTAAGTATTATTGTAATTGGGGAGAATTGACGAGTCAAGAAGCATATCATAATAGAAATACCATTTGAGAATAATTAAAAATAGACGAAAATATATAAGACCATGATCTCCACCCGACAGTATATTTGTAAAAAAACATTCCTGAATTTATACAACATGACTAAAAAATAACCTGAAAAGGCGCTTTAGGTTAATAAAAACAAGCCATTTGCACAAATTGGTTTACAAAGTTACAATTTTGTAATTTGCAAATTATTCCAAAAAGTAGTATAAATTGAACATTGATTACGGACAGGAATGGAGGTAATTATCATGGAATCAACAAATATCAGGGTTAAGCTCAATTCAGTAGAGCAGGTAAGACAGTTTGTAGAGACAATGAGAAAATATGATGGAGACGTTGATGTATATTCATCCAACAGGAATTATCTTGTAGATGGCAAATCAATACTGGGAGTTTTTAGTCTTGGACTTGATCAGGAACTCACAGTAAAGTTCTATAACGGAGCGACAGAGTCGTTTATAAATACATTACAGCCATTTATGCTGGCTGCATAAGGAGTATTTATTACAATAATTTTCATAGCTAATTCGTGGTCTGTATGCATTGACACATTCGTTGATGGAGTGTTAGAATGTCCTTATAAATATTAAGAGATATTAGGGGGCGCAGCCAATGCAGATTACAGAGATGAAAGCTAAAGTTAACACTATGGATGACATCAAGAAGTTTGTTGCATACCTGAATCAGTTTCCAAATGATGTTGACGTTTCATCAGCTCAGTACGTCGTAGATGGAAAGTCAATCTTAGGTGTGTTCAGTTTAAATCTTGAGAAGCCACTTACAGTGAAATTTCATGGAGAAGTTGCACCAGAGCTTCAGGCAAAGCTTGATGAGTTTAAGTGCTAATTCTATAGGATACATAAGAAAGCTTAGAAAAGCAGGCTGCAGATTTTCTGCAAGCCTGCTTTTCCTATGCTGTGAGACAAGTGTCAGGAGGGATGATTATGATATACGAAGCGGATCAGGGGTTGGAATACCATATAAAGGTAAATGAGGATATGATAGGCCAGTATGTTATCATGCCGGGGGATCCTAAGAGATGTAAGGCGATAGCAGCGTATCTCGAAGATGCGGAGCTGGTGGCGGACAGCAGGGAATTTGTCACGTATACAGGCTATCTGGATGGAGAGAAGGTCAGTGTCACGTCCACAGGTATAGGCGGCCCGTCGGCGGCCATAGCCATGCAGGAGCTGGTGCACGCCGGTGCCCACACTTTTATCAGGGTTGGAACCTGTGGCGGTATGCAGACTGAGATCGTCGGCGGAGACGTGGTGATCGCCACGGGAGCTGTCAGGATGGAGGGCACGTCAAGAGAGTATGCGCCTATAGAGTACCCTGCGGTTGCGGATATAGATGTGGTGAATGCGCTCAGAGAGTCAGCAGGAGCACTTGGAGTGACGGCACACACAGGTGTGGTTCAGAGCAAGGACTCATTTTATGGACAGCATTCGCCGGGAATCATGCCGGTTGGATATGAGCTTATGAACAAATGGGAAGCGTGGAAGAAGATGGGCTGCAAGGCCTCTGAGATGGAATCTGCTGCATTGTTCATAGTTGGAGCGTTCCTGCGGGTCAGGGTCGGTGCGTGCTTCCTTGTGGTGGCGAATCAGGAGAGGGCTGCAGCCGGTCTCCCGAATCCTGAGGTACACGACACCGATAAAGCCATACGTGTGGCTATTGAAGCTGTGAAGAAGCTTATCAGAACTTGAATACACGACCTATGTCTGTCTTGTAGCTTTCAAGATAGTCAAGGATCTCATCTGAATTATCCATGACGGTATATATCTCGTTGGTCGCAGGCGTCATAAAGCCTTTGTCCGACGTCTCTTTGAGCATGGACAGAAGATGATCGTAGAATCCGTTCTGATTGAAAATTACGATTGCTTTGCCGTGGCGTCCGAGCTGCTTGAGCGTGAGGATCTCAAAGAATTCCTCGAGAGTGCCAATTCCGCCGGGCGTTACGATGAAAGCGTCTGCCTTATCTTCCATGATCTGTTTGCGCTCTCTCATGGTCTCAGTGGTTATCAGCTCGGAGACATTCTCAAACAGTATTCCGTCAACATTAAAGAATGAAGGAGTGACGCCTATTATGGTGCCATTTTCCTCGTATACACCCCTTGCCACTGCGCCCATGAGCCCATTTGCTCCAGCGCCGTACACAAGAGTGTGGCCTCTTTTGGCGATTTCCCTTCCTAAATATTCTGTTTCTTCTATATAAGATCTGTCAATGTCGTTGCTTGACGCGCCGTATACACATATATTCATAAAAACCTCCAATGTGACAATGCCAGGTATTCCTGAACTGCCGAAAAACCATTTATTAAACAGTATATAGAAGTAAATGATAATTTGGAAGAAATTATTTATAAAATAATGTAAAATCGCAAAAAAATGCGGAGCAGCCATAGGACTGCCCCGCAAAGGGAAAACATGAAAAGAATGATATGAGATTACAGAAGCTCAACAACTTTGCCCAGAACTGCGATCTCTTTTTCTTTTGCACCCATAAGGTACTTCTCAAATCTGTCCATACAGTCAACCTTGCCTGTGATGGAAGTCTTGATGAGAAGGTTTCTGGCGGTGAGCATGGTGTTCTCAACCTCCATATAATCATTCAGGATATCACCGTTGAATTCGATATATCCGTGATCCATCATGTACTTGAGTCTCTCCATCATGAGAACCTTGTGGTCATACAGGATGTGAAGAGCACGTATATCAAAGTCTGGATCCTCTGCTGAAAGCTGCTTGCCGATCTGCTTCAGAACCGCATCGTAGACATCAACCCCAAATACTGTGTCCTTAAAACGATTCCTCATCATACGGAAGTGATTCTTGGTATCCTTTGACTCAAGGTACTCGATGATGGTATCCTTGATATACTGTGTGTCGAGTTCGTAGTATGTATCAGCCAGATTCTTCTGGATCACGTATATTCCACGGCGTCCCTTGTAGTCGTCCTTGAAAATATGATCCTCCTGGGCTGTGATGGTGTCATAGCCGTTTCTCACATCTGAGTATGATACTTTTGAGTAGGAATAATGCTCGCCAAATGTGAAATCTCCAACATAGAACTGCTGCTCCTCGTCGTCATATCCGTAGATGAAGAGCTCGTGTGGGAATTTGTAGTCGGCACCGGAATCGCAGAGGATCTTAGCCTCGTCAAATACTCCGTATACATATCCGCCCAGATTGATGGTCTTCTTGATGAAAGTGAGAATATCTCCGCAGTAGCTCTCTACCTGCTCCTTTGTCATGAGAGAGAAGAGAAGATAAGGGCATTCCTTAAGTGAACTGCTTCCCGGCATCATATCTGCAAGAAGCATCTCATCTCCTGTGAAGATCTCTTCGATGTTGTAACATCTTAACTGTATATAATTGCTGAATATCCAATTCTTGGCTTTCTCGTCGTCCCCTATGATCGAGAAAAGTGTGGCATGCCACTGCCAGGATGTTATCATTGGATAGCTTATTGGCAAAATCTTTTTGCTCATGTGCTTATTACCTCCATTTCATATTAAGATTACGTGATGTTAGCTGACCTTGGCTGCTACAGCCTTGACTACATCGTTCATGTCATAGTAGAGGCCAAGTGCAAGCTCAGAATCATCAAATTCAATGTTAAAAGCCTGCTCAAGTCCGACGATGAACTGAATGATGGAAACGGAATTCACGCCATATTCGGTGGTGAGTTCTGCAGTCATGTCCAGCTTGCCCGCATCTATGTCTGGAAGAATATCAGAAAAAACCTCCAATACTTTTTTTGTTAATGTGTCTTTGTCCATTTCAAACCTCCCATTCGTTTTGATATGTTACCAATGCACGTTACTTATATTTTAATGTGTTTGACAGTATTTTTCAATAAAATTATTCAATCCGTACAGAAATATTTGTGCATTTTTGTGTTAAATGTTAAAATTACCGTGAAGTATATGGTGTAAAATATGGTATAGTTGAATAAAATATTATAATTTTTTTAAAAAATCAGACAGTTGATGTAAAATATAGAACAACAATATACGATAAGGCAGGGTGATGGACATGAAGATAGTTGTTCTGGATGGATGTGCGGCGAATTCCGGCGATATTAGCTGGGACAGTATTGGCAAGTATGGCGAGCTGACGGTGTATGACAGAACCGACAGGTCAGAGGTGGTCTCAAGGATAGGCGATGCGGAGATCATAACAACGAACAAGACGGTGATAGACAGGGCTGTGATCGAGGCCTGTCCGAACCTCAGATATATAGGTGTGCTTGCCACCGGCTACAATGTTGTCGATGTGGAGGCGGCACATGAGCACGGCATAGTGGTTACAAATGTTCCGGCATACAGTACGGATGCTGTGGCGCAGTTTACATTTGCACTGCTTCTGGAACTGGCAAACAGGGTCGGGGCGCATGATGCGTCAGTGAAGGACGGTGGCTGGGTGAGAAGTAAGGATTTCTCCTACAGTGTGATGCCGACCATGGAGCTTGCGGGCAAGACTATGGGTATCATAGGCTATGGCAGTATAGGTATGAAGGTGGCTGAGATCGCACATGCATTTGGCATGAGGGTGCTGGTGAACAGCCGGACGAGGAAAGTCCTGCCGGATGGCGATTGGATAAGCTGGGCTGAGAGGGATGAACTGTTCGCACGGTCGGATGTGATAAGCATACACTGTCCTCTGTTCCCTGAGACGGAGGGAATGATAGACAGGAGTGCGATAGGCCGGATGAAGAAGACTACATTCATCATAAACACTGCCAGAGGCGGCTGCATAGTGGAGAAGGATCTGGCAGATGCCCTGAACGAGGAACGTATAGCTGGAGCCGCGGTGGATGTTATAGCACAGGAGCCTATGGCGGCGGACAATCCGCTTCTCACGGCAAAGAATGTGATCATAACACCACATATCGCCTGGGCACCGAAGGAGGTCAGGGAGAGACTTCTCAATATAGCGGGTGGCAATATAGAGGCGTTTCTCAATGGAAAGCCTGTAAATACAGTATAAAAAGAATAAGATTAGCCATTGAGCAGAAATTTAGCTGTAAGAAGAAAGGATAGATCAGGAAGATGGAGAGCAGTTCTTTTGAGGATGTGAACAGACTGGTTAGGTCTGAACTGTATGAGCACATGGATCCGGAATTTGGCAAATATCTGGCCATGAACCTTCCGGGCTGTGGCAATATAATAGGTGTGAGGCTGGATGACCTGAAGGAGATAGCCAGACAGATAGCCGACATAAACTGGAAGGAGTATCTGAAGCATGCGCCGGATGATACGCTGGAGGATGTGGTCATTCAGGGGCTTGTCCTTGGATTCGCACAGGGCAAGCTGGAGGAGATACTTGCATATGCCGATGAATTTGTTCCCAAGATAGACAACTGGTGGGTGTGTGACTCGTTCTGCAGTACATTTGTGGCGGCATCCATGTACCCGGAGATAGTGTGGGAATTCATCATGAAGTATATGGGAGATTCCGAGCTGAATCCTGCGTGGAGAAAGAAGGAGGAGGCAGAGATTCCAGAGGGACAGGGAGGCATCGCAGTAGGAACCTGGCAGGATATGTCCGATGACTTCAGACTCAGGTTCGTGGCTATCATGCTGAAGTGCTACTTTGTGAATGACAAGTATATCGACAAATGCCTTTATGCATTTGAACATATGCAGGATGGCGGCTACTATGCAAAGGACGGTGTAGCCTTTGGCCTGGCGGAGAGCTATTTCGTGTTCCCGGACAAGACGATTGAGTACATAAAAGGTGCACAGTTTGACAGGCAGATTCTGGAGATGACTAAGAACAAGATAGAGAAGATATACAGGCTGCCGGAGGCGGATGTGAACAGGTTTGCGGAAGTTATAAATGAATATTAAAATTAAGAGAAGGACATTATATTTGCAGGAGGAATTCTTATGAGAAATTTGAATGCGGATATGGATGTCCTTTTTGCTTTGGCTGGGATCAATAATATTGAAAATAAGTTTATGGTGGCAATGGTGCTGGTGATTGTCTGTTTGGCGGCTGCGGTATGTCTGACCGTATGGATAAGAAAATATGTCAGGGGAAATGCCTCAGGCAGTCTGGAAGATAGTCAGGATGAGCGGGAGGACAGGGAGTATTCATCGGAGGATAACTACATCGATGGTGATGCTGTAGCCATTGCCATTGCTGGAGCTTTGGGAGGAACAGCAAATATTTACAGTCTGAGGAGCAGTGATACAAGACTTAGAGTTACGGTGAACAACGGGGCGCTGGTGGACAGGAGAAGACTGAAAGCCACAGGAGCTCTGGGAATACTGGCAAAGGGCAGGCAGGTGCAGGTATTCTATGAGGATCAGGTGGAAAGGATATGCCGAGAGCTTGGAAGATATATAGATGGACACAGGAAAGATAATATTGAACAGGAGGCTGAGATCGATTATGAAAGAGTGCTTAAGAAGGTGTATGTGCCTGTTGAAGGTGATGTTGTGCGCGTATCTGATATACATTGCCTACAGAACCTGGGAGACGGGAGTGTCGGCTTGTGTGCGATTCGAGCCACACGGGGAGAGATCAGAGCGCCGTTTGACTGCAAGGCTGGATATAGTAAAGCCGGAGAAGGTCAGATAGAGTGTACATCTGAGGAAGGATACGTGGTGAGGATATATCTGATATCAGAGATCGACACCGGATGGCAGAGGACACAGAGCTATGTAGATATAAGACTTACATGTGGTGATGGTGAGAAGGTGCGAAAAGGAAGGCTGCTTGCAGAGTATCCATATGAGACGCTTGCTGGCAGAGGCGAAACTGTATATGCTGTGCTGGAGGTGCATTCCGATGAAAATGCTGATACAGGTCATTCTGGTGGTATAGATAAAGGATATCAGCTTAAGATAAACAGGAGAGAGAAAGTGAATTATGAATATGTGGCATGCGAGCTTGTCGTCTGAAAAGCTCACATGCCATTTATTTACGCTCTGGTTGCCCTGTCTATGATTCCAGCAAGGGTATCTATGACCATAGCGGCATCCTGATCTTTGTATTTCAGGAAAGTATAAGCACAGCCTTGTACGAACATTGACACCTCAACATTCTTGGCAAGGTCATCTCTGAACTCGGGACGGACGTCATATATCTTTTCCTTGATGAGGGCGTCGAGCTTGTTGGTCAGGACTCCGTAGCTTCTATTGTCATCAGGAAAGAGTATGGAGAACAGATGTCCCTGATTGATAAATGCATTGCACAACTGTCTGCTTGCTTCTGCAGGATTGGTAAGCATATATTCGGGATTTGGAATGTCACCGATGAGGGACAGAAGAGCATCATTTTCAAGGTATTCCGACAGATCATATATATCCTGAAAATGCAGATAGAAAGTCTGCTTGCTGATATTGGCCTTTTCTGTGAGTTCCTTCACTGTGATCTTCTCCACAGGTTTGGTGGCACGCAGTTCGATAAATGCGCTGAATAAGCTGTTGCGTGTACGCTGAATCCTTCTGTCCATAAAAGCTCCTTTCTGATCATACAAAAGCTGTACGCGGGTAATGATTATAAATGGCTGTAAGCGCCCTGATGATGCTCTATGCATTATAATATAGAATACAACAAAAGAAAGATATAGTCAAAAAAACGTATATACATATTAAATCTAATTGTCAATAATTGTCTGGAGTAAATTATTTTACTTTTATCAAAAAACGAATATTCATATAGCGGATGTGCAACGGTATACTGAAGGTAATTTACTACAGTCAAGAAATGACTGCGAGGGCTTGGGTGATGAGACTTGAATATTAACCTTGTATGGAGGAAAAGTTATGGATTTGTATGAGTTTTATTCAGGAAGGTGCTTTGATGCTTATAATGAGCTCGGCGCACACGTTGTGAAGGAGAATGTGGGCAAGAGCAGGAGGAAGACCGTGATAGGCGTGGATTTTGTGACGTATGCGCCGAATGCGGAGTCGGTGACGGTCACAGGTGAGTTCAATTCCTGGGGAGAGACCACCATGAAGAGGTGCTACGACGGCAGCTTTTTCAAGTGTTTTGTGCCGGGGGCAAAGGCTGGACAGATGTATAAATATAAGATATACCAGAGAGATGGATATTGTGTGGATCACTGTGATCCGTATGGATTCGGCATGGAGCTGAGACCGGCATTTGCATCTATAATAAGAGATATGGATGAGTATACATTTGGCGATGCAAGATGGATGAGGACACGGAATGAGTGCAAGGGTGGTCCGCTCAATGTGTATGAGATGCACATGGGCTCATGGCACTGCAAGCCGGTGTATGATGAGAATGGAAAACAGCTGACACCGGAAGAAGTCATTGAGACTGACCGAGTTGCTGAGGGCTGGTATACATACAGAGAGATAGCACCGATGCTTGTGGAATATCTGAAAGAGCAGGGCTACAATTATGTGGAGTTTATGCCGCTTTCGGAGCATCCATGTGATGAGTCATGGGGCTACCAGAATACCGGATTCTTCAGTCCGACGGCTAGATACGGAACGGCGGATGACTTGAAGTTCCTCATCGACACGCTTCACAAGAACGGCATAGGTGCCATCATGGACTATGTGCCTGTGCATTTTGCACTGGATGGATATGGACTTGCAAAGTATGACGGAACCAATCTGTATGAGCATCCGACCGATGATGTGGGCTACAGCGAGTGGGGTAGTAAGAATTTCATCCATTCCAAGGGAGAAGTTCAGACATTCTTAAAGAGTGCGGCGAATTACTGGCTCACAGAGTATCATTTTGATGGCCTAAGAATGGATGCCATCAGCAGGATAATCTACTGGATGGGCGACGAGTCTAGAGGTGTAAATGACAGGGCGGTCGAGTTTATAAAGGGGCTTAACCAGGGACTTAAGGACAGACACCCGTCATGTATTCTCTGCGCCGAGGATTCCACGGACTACAAGGGAACCACCAAGGAAGTCGGATACGGCGGACTGGGATTTGACTACAAATGGGATATGGGTTGGATGAATGACACATTGAATTTCTTCAGGACTCTGCCGTTTTGCAGAGGCGACCAGTATCACAAGCTGACATTCTCCATGATGTATTTTTATAATGAGAGATACATGCTGCCACTCTCGCATGACGAGGTTGTGCATGGCAAGGCAACCATAGCCCAGAAGATGGCGGGATCATATGAAGAGAAATTCCCAAATGCAAAGGCACTCTACGCCTACATGTATGCGCATCCGGGCAAGAAGCTTAACTTCATGGGTAACGAGATAGCCCAGCTAAGAGAGTGGGACGAGAAGCGTGAGCAGGACTGGGATATACTGAAATACCCGAACCACGATTCATTTAACAGATTTATAAAAGATTTGAATAAGCTCTATCTGAAAGAGCCTGCGTTGTCAGGGTGGGATGATGATCCTCACGGGTTTGACTGGATACTCTGTGGCAAAGAGCAGGATGTTGTATATATATTCCAGAGAGTTATTGAGGAAAATAAGATAGTAGTAGTCATGAACCTATCAGGAAATACATACAGGGATTATCATTTCAGATACGGTGAGGGCAATTCCATGAAAGTCCTCATGAATACGGATTGGAACAAATATGGCGGCAGCACCAAAGACACCATGAAGAGTATCAAGGGCGTATGCGGTGACTTCGGCTTTGATCTTCCGGCTCTGTCTGTAATGTATTTAAAGCCGGTGGATTAGTAAAAAGGAGAGATTATGATATTAGATGTAAGCAACCTCAGCCATGGATTTGGTGACAGGGCAATATTTGAAAATGTGTCATTCAGACTTCTGGCAGGCGAGCATATAGGGCTTGTCGGCGCAAATGGTGAAGGTAAATCAACCTTCATGAATATAGTGACGGGCAGTCTCATGCCGGATGAGGGTACAGTGACCTGGGCGAAGAATGTGAAGGTCGGATATCTGGATCAGCACACGGTCCTTGAGCCGGGCATGACCATAGGCGGAGTGCTGAGGGATGCGTTCTCCAGACTTTTCGATATGGAGAAGAGGATAAATGAGATATGTGACAAGCTGGCGGAGGTCACTGACGAGGATGAGATGAACACCCTTCTTGAGGAGATGGGACTTCTTCAGGATCTTCTGGACAGCCATGACTTCTATATAATAGATTCGAAGGTTGAGGAGGTTGCCAGAGCATTTGACCTGTTGCAGCTTGGACTGGACAAGGATGTAACTGAGCTGTCGGGCGGACAGAGAACCAAGGTTCTGCTGGCGAAGCTTCTGCTTGAAAAGCCGGAGATACTTCTGCTCGACGAGCCTACGAATTATCTTGATGCACACCATATAGAGTGGCTCAAGAGATACCTTCAGGAATACGAGAATGCGTTTATTCTTATATCCCATGACATTCCGTTCCTGAATTCAGTTGTAAATATCATATACCATATGGAGAATTGTCAGCTGGGCAGATATGTCGGCGATTATGACAAGTTCCAGGAGGTGTATGCGGTGAAGAAATCCCAGCTTGAGGCTGCGTACAGAAAGCAGCAGCAGGAGATATCTGAGCTGAAGGATTTTGTGGCGAGAAATAAAGCCCGGGTTGCCACAAGAAATATGGCTATGTCCAGACAGAAGAAACTTGACAAGATGGATGTCATTCAGCTTGAGCGTGAGAAACCGAAGCCTGAGTTCAACTTCAAGGAAGCGAGAACCTCTGGTAAGGTCATATTCGAGACCGATGATCTGGTGATAGGTTACAGCAAGGACAAGCCGCTTTCCAAACCGATGAATCTCCGCATGGAGCGCGGTGACAAGATAGCCATCACAGGAACGAATGGTATAGGAAAGACGACATTCCTGAAGAGTGTGCTTGGACTTATCCCGGCTATATCCGGCAAGGCGCAGCTTGGCGACTATCTGCACATTGGATACTTTGAGCAGGAGGTCAAGCCGAGTGAGAATACATGCCTGCAGGAAATCTGGGAGGAATTCCCGGGATATACCCAGTATGAGGTACGTGCGGCTCTTGCCAAATGCGGACTTACCACCAAGCATATCGAGAGCAAGGTGAAGGTTCTCTCGGGCGGCGAGCAGGCGAAGGTGAGACTTTGCAAGTTAATCAACACTGATACAAATGTGCTTCTGCTTGACGAGCCGACAAACCATCTTGACGTTGATGCCAAGGATGAACTTAAGCGTGCTCTCTCGGAGTACAAGGGTTCTATACTTCTGGTATGTCATGAACCGGAGTTCTATGACGGCCTTGTGACAGATGTATGGAATCTGGAGCAGTACACGCTGCTCCAGTGATCAGATATTATAAAATTGTCAGGTTCAAATAGATCTTTTGAACCTGGCAATTTTTTAGCGTAAATTTGACTAATCGCAATTCCTATATTATTCTATATAGGACAGTTTAATATGGTAAAGTGCTAAAGATAAATGCGCACTCAGCGCAGAAATAGATACATCTGCTCAAAAAGTACTGTATAATCGTACGGATATAGACGCAGGTGAAAAATAATATTAGGATGGAGATGTTAGATGAATATACTTGAGAGTTTAAAGGATAAATTACTTGTTGCAGACGGGGCATTTGGAACCTGTTATGTGGGAATGTACGGAGAGCAGGGAACTGTCGCTCCTGAGCTTGCAAACATGCGTCACCCGGAGCGGGTGCTGGAGATCCATAAAGAGTATGTGAAGGCGGGAGCCGGGCTTATAAGGACAAATACATTTGCGGCAAATACAGCGAGCCTTGATGCTGACACGGATTATGTCATTTCAAATGTGCGTGCGGCGGTAAAGCTTGCGAAGCAGGCTGCGGAAGAAGATGTGGAAGCAGCAGATTGTGTCAGGACGAGTGATGCAGTTGTGACAGAAGCCGATGAATCTGGAACATATCGAAAAAAGGTGTCCGTTGCTGGAGATATAGGTCCGATACCTGCGGATGCCGGTCTCACGTTGAATGAAAGGGTGTCACAGTACAAGCTGCTGGGTGAGGCGATGCAGGACATGGGAGTGGATATCATCTGGTTTGAGACATTTCCTGAGTTCAATGTGCTCGAGCCTGTGGTGAAGCACCTGAAGGCAAGAAAGAACACGCCGGTCATGGTGTCGTTCTGCGTGAACCAGTTTGGGTACAGCAACTGTGGATTTTCGGCAAGGGCATTGCTCTCCCAGGTGGCAGGAAATCAGGACGTGGACTGTGTTGGATTCAACTGCGGAGTTGGTCCGTACCATATGCTTCAGCTTCTGAAAAAGCTGGATATAGACTGCGGAAAGCCTGTATCAGTCATGCCGAATGCGGGATACCCGAAGTTTACACAGAGCAGACTGGTGTTCAATGACAACAAAGAGGGATTCATAGATAAGATCCAGGACATAGCGGCGCTTGGTGCAGATATCATAGGAGGATGCTGCGGAACAAATCCTGAATACATACATCAGATCATGGAGCGGGTGAAAACCGGAGATATTGCAAAGGCTGCCAAGGTTCATGTTGAAAAGGTACAGGCTGACAGTGCTGTAAAGGACAATTTCCTCAAAGGACGTCTGGAGCGTGGCGGGGCAGCCACAAAAAATGCCGACGGACACAAGCACAAGCTGATTGCTGTGGAGCTGGCACCTCCGGTGGATGTCAACGATCAGAAGCTGCTTGATGCAGCCCATATACTTAAGCAGTCACATGTGGATGTGGTGACATTCCCTGATTCGCCATCGGGAAGAACCAGAGCGGATTCCATACTCATGGCGGAGAAAGTGCATAAGGAGACAGGACTCAGGGTCATGCCGCATCTGTGCTGCCGTGATAAGAATGCCATAGCCATAAGGGGAAGCGTGCTCGGTTCACAGCTTAATGGCATAAAGGATTTTCTTGTCATAACAGGTGATCCGGTTCCGGTCATGTTCAGACAGACGACCAGGAGCGTGTTCAACTTTGATTCAGTCGGAATGATGAAGCTGCTGCAGTCTATGAACGAAGAGGTGTTCAGCGGGGATAAGATCACCTACGGCGGAGCGATCAACCAGAACAGACTTAACACAAAGTTTGAGATAGACAGAATAAAGAGAAAGATGGAAGCCGGGGCTGAATTCTTTCTGACACAGCCGGTGTTCTCCAGAGAGCAGGCGCAGATCCTCAGAGACATGAAGGCTGAGACCGGCGCGACAATACTTGTGGGAATCATGCCGCTTGTCAGCAGGAGAAATGCCTTGTTCATGAAAAATGAGATGTCAGGCATAGAGATCCCGGACGAGATCATAGAGAGATACAGTGAAAATGCCACAAGGCAGGAAGGCGAGGAGTGCGGCATACAGATTGCCAGAGATATACTTGAGTACACTTCGGATTTTGCAGATGGATATTACTTCTCGTTCCCATTCAACAGAGTACATATGCTGGCACATATCGTTGACTAAAATGTGAGTCAAGGTTATTATGGAATAAGCGGTGTTGCCGGGGAAAACAGGGATTCCGGAGCAGCGCTATATAGGAGAGGCGCTGTTATATATACAGTAGATAAAATACAGGATGCGCGGGTGCGCAGAAAGGAACAGACATGGATTACAATAGTTTAAGTCTTAAGATGCATGAGGAGCACAAGGGTAAGGTAGAGGTAGTGTCCAAGGTGGCAGTGAAGAACAGAGACGATCTGAGCACGGCTTACACACCGGGCGTTGCAGAGCCTTGCAGAAAGATCCGTGACAATAAGGCTGACGTATACAAATATACATGCAAGGGCAACATGGTTGCCGTGGTATCAGACGGAACAGCGGTTCTCGGCCTGGGAGATATAGGACCTGAGGCAGCTATACCTGTAATGGAAGGAAAGTCCATACTCTTCAAGGAGTTCGGCGGAGTTGACGCATTCCCTATCTGCCTTGACACAAAGGATGTGGATGAGATCGTTGAGACAGTAAAGCGCATTGCACCTGTATTTGGCGGAATCAATCTGGAGGATATATCAGCTCCAAGATGCTTCGAGATAGAGAAAAGACTTAAGGAAGAACTTGACATTCCTGTATTCCATGACGATCAGCATGGTACAGCTATCGTTGTGTCAGCAGGACTCATCAATGCGTTAAAGCTTGTCGGCAAGCCGTTTGACGAGGCAAATGTGGTTATCAACGGAGCAGGTTCTGCAGGTATATCAATATGTAAGCTTCTGCTTCAGCTCGGTATAGGCAATGTGGTTCTCGTGGACAGGCAGGGTGCTCTGTGTCCTGGACAGGACTGGATGAATCCGGCACAGGCAGAGATGGCAGAGATTACAAACAAGGACAGACAGACAGGTTCTCTTGCCGAGATAATGAAGGATAAGGATGTATTTGTCGGAGTTTCAGCTCCAAATATCGTGACAGCAGAGATGGTTGCATCTATGGCAGCAGATCCTATAGTATTTGCCATGGCAAACCCTACACCTGAGATCATGCCTGAGGAAGCGGCAAAGGGCGGAGTAAGAGTAATGGCGACGGGCCGTTCGGATTATCCAAACCAGATTAATAACGTTCTAGTATTCCCGGGAATATTCAGAGGTGCCCTGGACGCCAAGGCAACAGGCATAACTGAAGAGATGAAGATGGCAGCAGCCAAGGCTATCGCATCCATTGTAACAGATGATGAGCTCAAGGAGGATTACATCATTCCTGGAGCATTTGACGAGAGAGTTGCTAAGGTGGTTGCCAAGGCTGTAGCTGACGAGGCAATAAAGCTTGGAATTACAAAATAAGAATAAAAATAAAGTTTTTCGAAATATTTAGTAAATAAGTGTACTAAAAATCGCATCTTATGTGGAAAGTCCGCATGGGATGCGGTTTTTTATTTTGTAATTTTATTGTAAAGTAATATTGTTGTCCACGGGGACGGATAGGGAGGAGAAAAAATTGAACAGTGTTATTATTGGGCAGAGAATAAAGGATGCCCGCAAGTCTATGAACCTCACACAGAAGGAGCTGGGGTATCTTATCTATGCAGATGGCAAATATATAAGCCGTCTTGAAAATGGCGGAAGTCTGCCGAGCCTGAAGCGGCTGGTGCTGCTGTCGAGGGTGCTTAACCGCACATGTGATTATTTCATATGGGATATCGATGTGATGGAGGAGGATGTGACTCCGAGGGAGGAAATCGTTATCCGGGATGAACAGGAGCGGAAGCTTCTGCAGCTTTGGAGGGAGATATGCTGAAGATTGCTGTGTACAGTGAGGAGAAAGTAATGAGCCCGTTGTTGCAGGAGTACATGGGTATATGGCAGAGAGATGCGGGATGTGTGTGCGCTGTGAGATATTATGACAATGTGCATGCGATCATGGTCGACATGGATCTTGAAGGAATTTACGATGTAGTGGTGGTGTATCGTTCCTGGGATGTGGCCGATGTCTTGAAAAAAGACCGCAGGGTAGGTAGTCTCGTGATGATAGCAGCAGGAATAAACCGGAGATTGTATGATATCCAACCGTGTTATATTCTGTATGAACCTGTTAATGCGGCAAATTTCAAAAAGGTGATGACGATGGCGGTTGAGGGGAGCCGGGATGAGAGAAGATTCACATTTGTATCCGGAAGGGTGAGATACAGTGTAGATACCCGGAGCATAATGTATTTTGAAAGCGAACTGCGTCGCATAAATCTGGTCACAACGGAACAAAAATATGTTTTTTATGGAAGTATTGGCGAGATGGAAAAGCGCATGAAGGTGGGCTACGGGGGATTTATCAGACCACATGAATCCTATCTTGTAAATCCGGATCATGTGAGCAGATGCACGGCTCATGAAATGATACTGACAAATGGTAAAAGTATACACATCAGCGCAACAAGACGCGCTGATGTGAAAAGATACTACAGTGAACTGATCAATTGCTAGTTGTTAGAAGATCAAATATATCTGAGTAATTCTATGTTCAGTCTGCCCTTCCGGGTTGCGCTGCCTGTCTCGACAAATTCATATTTGCCATATCCACGTATTGAAAATACGTCGCCCGGTTTTAACTGGTAGCTGCTGTTTTCGTACAACCTGTTGTTTAGTGAAAATTTCTTTTCCCTGAACAACAGGGATGTGCTGCTTCTTGAAAGGCCTGTTATTGTGGCGGTCACTGCGTCCGCTCTTGCAGATGCTGCGATTATGTGCAGAGGTTCCTTTTTTATCTGTATCTCATCAGTATCCTGGGTGCTGCAAAAAGTACATTTTACATTTGTGTGCCTTATCTTTGTCAGATTTTCAGCGATATAATCGGCAACAGTGTCCACACAGAATATATAGGCATTGTTGTGCTTGCCAGAATGAGTGGATTCGGTGATCAGTATATCGCCCACCATCTCCCTCTCAATGCCAAGATTCATAAGTGCCCCAAGGAAATCCCTGTGGTTCAGATCGTCTGAGAATTTGTCCGAAACAGCGGAAACCTTCATGGTGCAGATGGGAAAAGCCGGTGCGTAGCCGCAGTCGGCTTCATTTCCAAAGGCGATCATAACGCGGTCGCAGGATTCCCTGCCTCCAAAGATGGTATATCCTGCAAATGACAACTGTTCAAGATTGCTGTAAAATACTTCCATGTCTGCAGCACTCAGAAAATTAGTATATGTATATCTGTTCTGGCGGAAGGCGGCATTTGCCAGATCTTTTAACCGCCCCTTTAGAATATCGTTTTCATTCATAGCATGTCCTCCGAGATCATTGACTTCTTACTATTATATTACAACACTCCGATCTTCGCCAACAGTCAAACGAATTTGACAGCTTTGCACGATAATCTGAAATTTATTGTTGCGAAAAGTGATCATAATGAACAATAAACCGTTCAAACGTGAATAAAACAATCATTTTGCATTCAAAAATCTTCTAAAAACTATTGAAATGCGCAACTGTTGATAAATTACCACAAAAAAAAGCCTTCGTTTTATAAATTTTTGCGTATTTACAATTTCAAAGTGTTTTGATAGTATATGGGCATAACAAGGAGATGAGTTGTGATCAACAAGCCTTCTGGTTATAAAAAAGACAATCACTTATATTTTGATAGACGGAGGGTTCCCTTAGCACGAAATTCGTAGAAATCCCTTTATACGATGTAATGTAACCCCATAACCCCAAACCCCAAAACATAGGAATCCTCCACTCCCCCCTTCTTAACAGCCTGTCGCATAAACGACGGGCTGTTTTTATGTTCTGAAAAACAGGGGGGGGGATTTAGAGTTTCATATTGGATGCACTTATGGCGTTACCGAGTTCTGTGAGACTTTCCACGAAGGCTGCGTATTTGCATATGTCAGTCATCTTAGATTTTCTTTTGCTATTTCCGAGAATGCTATAGATATAATCTCTTGACTGGTCGATTATATATGTTGGCGTTGTGTCGTGCTCGTTGTTGAATAACATGGATTTGAAGTTTTGAAAAAAAGAATAAATTTCATAATCTATAGAATTGTCATTCCGCTGCATGTATTCGAGAAGCATATCGATATAGCGCAAAGCTGAGTGTACGTACAGGATAGAGTTTTCGTTTATGTACAGTACGGTTTCCGGCACAAAGAAAGATGGATGTGCGAAACCTTTTATGCTGTGCAGGGCTTCCATTTTCTGGGTGGCTGACTGGTTGAACGAGTAACGGTTTTTGTATTGTTCAATGATAGAGAGCGTGTCCGCTGAATTATTTTTTGCTATTACGCGCCGTCTCTCGTTGATGTACAGTTTTAACTCCAATAGAAGAAAATATATATCCGGGGATGAAAAACGCTGCGAGTTTTTGATATACGGAAATGAACCTGTCATTCTTCTGAAAAATGAGTCTGCTGTGGCATAATTGTTTATTATGCTGATGGCTGCATCTACATTGAAATTCTGGACAAATTCCCTGGTTGCGGGCTGATACACTGTCTCGTTGTCAATGCGGGATACATAGGAACTAAGAAAGATTATCTTCTCTTCTGCGGTGAGTTCGTATCCGTTGAGGTTACAATAATTGATGGCGGAACAGGGGGCATCGGTTTGTGTTTCGGCATTGTTTAAGTCTGTCATAATGATCTCCTTTGTTTTTGTATGGATAAAAATGTAGCACTTTAACGCGATAAGTGGTAGGATATTTATGGATACAAAATTGTACAATCTGTATAATTTTATAATGTATGAATACCTAGAAGAATCAAGGGTTTATGCTGTGTACGACAATTGTGAGAGAGCCTTTAGGGGCAATTTAGGGGCAAAAAAAAATAAAAGATGACCATTCAGTGTGAAAACTGAGTGGTCATTTTTTTTAGTTGATAATTGATATTGTGTCGACAGCCGCATTGTCTTTTTGCTTCATTTTTTTAGTGATATGAATGTAAATAGCTTTTGTTATTTTGTCGTCATGGTGGCCTAGACGGCGGGATATCTGTTCTGCTGACATAGTTTCTGCCAGAATCGATGCGTGTGTGTGCCGCAGCTTGTGCGGAGTTATCTCTCTGCCAATAGCCTCGAAAGATGCTATCTTAAGATGTATGTTATATGTTCCGTAGGACAGATAACTGCCAGTCTTGAGATGCGGTATGAAAAGTGTGCTTTTAATTCCATTTTCAAACATAGCCTCTTTGCGCCATAGCCGCAGCTTTTTGATGAGTGTGAGCAATTCCGGTTGTATATGAATATCTCGAATCGAGTCCTTGGTCTTAGCGGACGTAGCATGCTTAGTAGAGGGATAGTAAGTCTTTGTAATGTGGATGGTCTTAGACTTGATATCCACGTCTGAGTCTTCGAGAGCCACAAGCTCCCCAATCCTCATGCCTGTAAGAATCAGAAAATAGGATATATAGTAGTCCTGCCAGTGGTTATTGTCTATAAAGTAATTAAGTAATTTTGTTATCTCATCATGCTCCAGATATTCATTGCTGATGTCATATACCTCTGGTATTTCGTCGGAGCTCTCTTCGCTGATATAGTCGAGTTTTAATAGTATATCATGATTTGAGTGATAGTCGTTTTTCACCCCCCATTTTAGAGCGAATTTCAGATATTTTATATATCCGTTTATTGTGCTGATTTTTTTACCGGTAGCAAGAAGTTGATCATATATATAGCGGGGAGAAAGTTTGTCAACGAGTACATCATTACCGATAATGTTTACGCAACGGTGTATATAAGATTTCTCAGTCACAATTGTACTTTCTTTCCTTTTGCGCTGTCGCAATGATGCTATGTAAGCATCAGTCAGCTTCCCTAGCGTTGTATCAGATCGGACAGGAGAGAAAGTCTCGGCTTTCTCAATCTTCCCGGCAAGGATCCTTGCCGCCTTGTTTCTGTTCTGAGGTGATGCCTTAGGCATCGTCACAGTGACCTTCTTCACCTTCTCTGTGAGCGGATCTGTGTACCTCTCACAATACTTTACGGTTCCATTTTTTTGTATTTCTGACCACATAATATCAACTCCTATCTAAAAATAGGCATAAAAAATAAGCCTATCAAAAGTGGAAGGCTTATGGTATAATATAGTTTGCGATCACTGTTATTCATAAGCCTTCGGTTTGTGGGTAACTTCCCTCAGGTGTACCCGCACCTGGGGGATTTTTTTATTTTGAACTTTATTTTTTGTCATCAAAATTAGCATACATGGATTGCTTTATATTTTCAATCATCTGTATATTTTGAGGTTCTATATTATTGAAATAAGGGATAAGTGAATCATAGAATTTTGCTGCTTGGTTCAGTTTTCCCTTGGGTGTCTTTAGTGTATCAGCTTTACTATATGTGGCTTGGGCATATCTGTTAATAAAAGCTTGTACAGCATTAAAATGATCTTGTCCAAATTGTGCCAACGCCTGTGATGGTAATGCACCTGAGAATTTTATATATTTCTCACAAACAGATAACTTGTATGTATGATGATATAGCAAGTCCATTCTTGAGAAAAATACATCAGGCTTAATTGTTTCAGAGATAATTCTGACACAATCGTTAGATATTCGTAGGCTGTCTTGAGCAATCTGTTGAGTTGCTGTTTTTAATTGAGCTTTATTCATTAGTAGTTTGCTTGATGGTTTCCCAGTAACAAATGTTTGCCATTCAAGCAGATCCTTTTTTGACGGTCCAAAAAGTGACATATCAACTAGCCCCCCTTTTTTTATTCTATATCATATAAAAGCTCTTATTTGTATGCATTGAATACGTCTATTACAGACTGGTTCACGTCATCATTACTAAACATAAGAACGTAAGGCCCATTGATAGCGGACACAGTAAGACCACTCACGCTATTAGTATCAACTATTTGCTTATACGTATCTGAGTTCATGTCGTACTCATAAACTTCTACATTAGAATCAAGATACTTGAATCCGCCGATTGCTCCGATATATGAGTACATAGTTTCCGATGTTGAACCTGTAACAACTCCTTGATCCAGAAGATACTGAGCAAGACCATCTAATGTACCAGACTGAGCTTCTGTTTCTGAAGTTTCTTCTGATGTGACAGCTTCAGTGGTTTCTTCTTCTGTAGAAGTTGCTGTTGTTGCTTCAGTGGTGGCCTCTGTTGTTACAGTTTCGGTGGTGGAAACAGTAGTAGAATTATCTGCATTACCACATCCGGTAAGAGACAAAGCTAGTGTTGATACAGCCATAATTGTTAATAGTTTCTTTTTCATGAAAATCTCTCCTTCATTATTTTTTATTTAATCCATGCGCATAAACCTCAATAGCATCAGCAGAGCTGTGTTTGTTGAAGTCGTCTCTGGTGATGTGACCTATGGCATGGATGTAGGCATCTTTTAGTTGCTCCTGTGTAAATCTTGAATTGAGAAAGATGGTATATGAGCCGTCATCATTCTCTGTCACAGTTTCCTTTATCTTCGATGATTTCAAATCTATCATCTGGACATTTATATCATAATTCATACAATCATCCCCCTTTACGGCATAATTAAAGTCATAATAACAAAATCAGTGGGATGTATTTTGTACATTACTTCTTTTCTTTATTTTTGAGAGCCATGAGCATGGTGTGAACAGTCTCCAAATCTTCCGGATCTGCATCCCTTGCAGCATCGAAGAGAAGAGAGAGCTGTTTGTTCTCGAATATCTCTTGTGCTTTCTGAGCAGTTTCTTCATCAAAATAGTAAGATGGTTTTGAATCACCTTCAACAATCAGATCCCCAGGTTCAACATGTAAATAATTTGCTATATCTATAATCGTATCGAGTTTTGGCACTCTTGCTCCAGAGCACCAGCCGGATACAGTAGATTTGTCATAACCCAATGCATTCACCATATCGGACTGAGTTTTACCATTAAGATTAAGATAATATTTTAATAATTTTGCGAATTGGTTAGTTCCCATCTCTTTCACACTCCTTTAATATTGATTATACTCATTTTGCGGAATATAGCAATGCAAAAAGTAAAAAAAGTTTGCAAAATGTATTGACAGTTTGCAAAATGCGGAGTATTATTCAAGTATGCTCAATGAAAGGAGATGATAGTTTTTGCTGCCAATTAAAATTAAATTAGCTGCCGTTAGAGTAAATGCAGAGCTTTCACAGCAGGAATTGGCTGATAAAATGGGAGTATCAAGAGCTACTATAGGCAGTTGGGAAAGCTACAATACTAAGATGTCTAAAGCAGATTTGTGTCTCTTTGCAAGCATTTGTGGATTCCCAGAGGAAAATATTTTTTTGCCATATGAGTTTGCAAAATGTGGACTAAACGGATAAGAGAAAGGAGAGGCATGACAACAGAGGAGTTAAACAAAACATTGAAAGCAAATGACCTGAAAGCCATCAAAAAAGAGATGAAGAACGAAAAAATCCTAGAAGAACGAAAAGCCTTCCAGGAGATTTTCCCAGTTTCAGATGATGAAGTGAAGTTCTTTGAACATCTTTACAAGAAGGAACGCAGATACAGAACCGCAATTCTTATCCTAAGCCTAATATGCGTAGGACTATTACTGTTAGTACTGATGTAATTATGGAAACAACTATAGGAGTTACAAACGATGAAAGCATTCCATAAAAAGCTTTATTCCTTTTCCATATAAGATAACGGCCATAATACCAGGTTATAGAATATGTACCATCAGGTATTTGTTCACCTATTTCATTTCTCTGACCAGAGTAGTTGGCTTTAATGAAACGAATTCCGAGTAAATAGTCTTTAGAATCGCCTAAAAACTTTTCGGTTGTTTTCTTTTTGCGTTTGGTAATAAAGAGTTTATATTTTTCTTCCAAATTTAGGGTGACTTTATCGTAATCGTATTCATACATAGAGCGAACCTCCTTAGTTTTTTACCATTGTAACACATAACAAGAAAGGAGATCATAGATGTTCAAAAAGATTAAGAAGAAACTCAAGGAGCCGTACTTCATGGAAGATCTTTGGTGCGATTATATCAGACCTGCAGTGATGGGACTGATAGGAGCAGCCATAGGCATAGCTACAGTAATCTTAATAAGACTGTTATGATGACGGCGCATATCACAGGAAAGGAGATGAGAGCAATGAGCAGAGCAACAGCAGGCCTGCAGGTGACAGGCATTAGCTACATAAAAGCATCACCTTATGTCAGTAAGGCTCAGATGATGCAGATGTTTAGCATATCTCAGAGCACCGCAAGCCGCAGAATATCTGATCTGGATAGATATGTTCAGAATGGCAGATATGGACCATACACAATCTTGGATGGAGCTGGTGTGACATGGGTGAACTACTTAGCATTGGTTGACTATCTGAGATATAAGAAAGAGCTTGATAAGGGCTACAGAGTACCACCATTTGACCCCGGAAAAGTTGCAAAAGCTATTGGATGGGGTGAGATGACATCAGATATGAGGTAACACGAAAAAGCACCTTTGGAATTGCAGTTCCGCCGGTGCAAATAAGAAATAACTCAAGAAAATCATAGCAGAAAAGGGGAAGAAAAGCAATGAAGAGGAAGAACTTAGACACAAAGGCTGTCAAGGCGGTGTGCCTTGCGGCGATGCTGATAATACTGATCATTATGGCATACAACATCATATTTAACACGGCTTTGATTATGGCTCTCCCGGTTGGCAGTCTCATAGCATATTTGCTTGGAACAGTATTCACAGAGCTGGGACTGCTTAACACAGTTGAACAGATGAACAGGATTGAGGATCAGAGAGAAAGTGAACAGCCATGGTAAGTATGAAAGTCCTTGGGAGCCATGAAGAATGGCTCAGGGCAAGAACCAAGATAGGTGGGTCGGATGCATCTGCTATTGTGGGAATGAATCCATATAAAAGCAATGTGGAGCTTTGGAAAGAAAAAGCATATGGAATTGAACCGGTCGATATATCGGATAAGCCATATGTGAAATATGGAACAGAAGCCGAGCCGCTTCTCCGTGGAATGTTCAAACTGGACTATCCGGAATATCAGGTGTGTTATGAAGAAAATAACATCTGGTTCAATGACAAGTATCCGTGGGCGCATGCATCTCTTGATGGCTGGCTCATAGATCAGGATGGCCGTAAAGGCATATGGGAATGTAAGACCACGAATATCTTACAGTCGAGGCAGAAGGAGAAATGGGATCACAGGATCCCGGACAACTACTACATACAGGTCCTACATTACCTGATGGTAACGGAATTTGATTTTGTGGTGCTCAAGGCTCAGCTTAAGTCAGAGTTCAACGGTGATGTGTATCTGCAGACCAGGCACTACAAGATAGAGCGGTCAGAGGTAGAGAAAGACATTCAGTATCTTATTGACGCTGAAAGAGACTTCTGGGAGTGCGTACAGTCAAAGAAAGAACCACCGCTGATACTCCCGGAGATATGAAAGGAAATGGCATGTATTACAACGAATGTCCGCAGTGTGGTGCTTACCTGGATCCAGGCGAACACTGCGACTGTGAGGAAGAGAGACAGCGACAGACAGCACGCATCATGGCAATGGTGCGAGAGAACAAGGAGAGTCACCAGATGGAGCTGGTGCTGAATTAGGAGGTTAACATGGAGACATTTGAACTTAGAATATCACCGATTAAAACAGGTGAGATCAACATCGAGAACTATGATGAAGCCAAGGCTTACATCATGGACAAAGTAGAGACATATAAGAATGCGTATTATTCAGAAGATCAGAAGGGGCTTGCAAAAGATGACAGAGCAAGGCTGAACAAGCTGAAGAAGGCTATATCGGATATGAGAATAACCAAGAAGAAAGAATATCTTGAACCATTTAATGACTTTGAAGAGAAGATGAAAGAGCTTGCAGGCCTTACAGATGAAGCCCTTGAGCAGATAGACTCACAGGTCAAGGCATTTGACGAGAAGCGCAAGGCTGAAAAGCAGAAAGCCATTGAAGAGCTGTTTTCCCAGATAGGTTTTCAGAACTTCGTAACGCTTGAGAAGATACAGGATCCTAAGTGGCTGAATGCGTCTACATCAATGAAGAGTATTGAAGATCAGATGAAGTCTAAGATGTATGAGATCGGCAATGGAGTTCTTACACTTAGCCAGCTCCCGGAGTTTGGCTTTGAGGCTACAGAGGTATTTAAGGAGACATTAGACATTAACAAGGCCATTTCTGAGGCTAAGAGAATGTCAGAGATCGCAAAGGCAAAGGCTGAGGCTGAGGCAAGGAGAAAGGCTGCAGAAGAGGCACGAAAAGCAGCAGAAGAGGCAAGACGAAAGGCTGAAGAAGAACGCAAGGCACAGGAGAGAGCTGCCGAGGAGCAGAGAGCGGCAAAGGCTATGACACCACCAGAGGAGGTACAGCCGACACCAGTACAGGAGTCACAGCCGGAACCACAGAAGATGGTAGTCAAGTTTGAGGTAGAACTTACAACAGAAGATGCAACGGCTCTGAGAGAGTTCTTCCAGAGCAGAAATATAACATTTAGAGCGATTAAGTAGGAGGTAACAAGATGATTAAGTCAGAAATGGGATCAGTATCAATGAGAGGAACAACACCGGTTCTTGTATCGGAGTTGGCATTTATGGTGAAGGGAATGAGAGAATCCTTTGCTAAAGAGTATGGAGAGTCAGCTGCAGAAGAGCTGATAAGCAGAGCAATGGAAGCATCCAGAGCTGAGGGAGACCTTGACGAGATTATGAAGGGGCTTATAAATGATACGTTTGACATATTGTCCAAAGCAAGAAGCAACAGGGACAACACAGTGGAAATGCCACAGGCTCTGAAAGAGGTACTGCGCAAGATGTTAGAAGATACGATTATGCATTAGGAGGATCAAGATGATTGTATTAAACAAAGGTTCAGTACAGTTGGAAGGGTCAACAATAATGCTGATCGCTGAAATGATAACAGCCATAAGCGGAGTGCGATCTATCGTTGAAGAAGATTTTGGAACAGATGTGGCAAATCAGTTTATAGACAAGGCTGTAGAGATTGCAAAGCAGAATAACAGCAAGATTGATATTTTAGAATTGGCAACCGAGTTAGCGGAGGTAGAAAATAATGGCAGTAAATAACAGTTTAGTAGCAAAAAGTAAAGCACAGCAGAATCTGGGAATTACAGAGTATCTTACAAAAGATGCAATCAAGAATCAGATCAACAAGGTGGTTGGTGGAAAGAATGGACAGAGGTTTATATCTGCTATCGTATCAGCATATAATACCAACCCTACACTTCAGGAGTGCACGAATCAGTCGATTCTTTCAGCTGCACTTCTCGGCGAGAGCTTACAGCTTTCACCATCCCCACAGCTCGGACACTATTACATGGTCCCATTCAACAATACAAAGACTGGTGTCAAGGAAGCTCAGTTCCAGATGGGATATAAGGGATATATTCAGCTGGCTATCCGTTCTGGTCAGTATAAGAGACTGAATGTTGTCGCAATCAAGGAAGGGGAGTTGGAATACTTCGACCCACTCAACGAGGATATCAAGGTCAATCTCATGGTTGATGACTGGGACAAGCGTGAAGAGGCTGAGACAATCGGCTACTATGCAATGTTTGAGCTTGTGAACGGATTCAGAAAGACAATGTATTGGAGTAAGGCTCAGATGCTTGCTCATGCGGACAAGTATTCACCGGCATTCTACAAGGACGCTGGAAAGGTCAAGACAAAGTACGGAGAGAAGCAGAGAGTATCATTTGCTGACTATGAAGCCGGTAACTATGATCCTCGTGATTCGTGGATGTATTCATCGTTCTGGTACAAGAATTTTGATGGCATGGCTTACAAGACAATGCTCCGACAGCTGATCAGCAAGTGGGGAGTAATGAGCATAGAACTCCAGAAGGCATTTGAGGGCGACATGGCAACCTTGGACGCTGAGGGACATCCTACATATGTTGAGAACGACAATGATGAGTATGTGGAAACCACAGCAACAGAGATGAATGAACCAGAAGCACAGGCTCCACAGGCAGAGCCACAGGATACTCAGCCAGCACCGGCAGAAAATCCACAGCCAGAGATGAACGCTGCCGAGGCGGCACTATTCGGAAGTTTCAAGTAGAGTAGGTTACATTGACATTACATAATACATCACAAGCACAGTAACGTAATGTCTTAGCATATATCCCTGTTGCTCTTATTTGAGGGTGACAGGGGGAAAGGAGCATTGATGGCTTGGAACAGGTCAAGAGCCAAGTACGGCAACAGGAAGGTTGTTGTAGACGGCATCACATTTGACAGCAAGAAAGAAGCTCAGAGATATACAGAGCTGAAATTGCTTGAGAAAGCTGGCAAAATAACAGGCTTGCAGCTTCAGAGAGAATTTGAACTGATACCGGCTCAGAGAGAGCAGACTAACGAGGCATATACAAAAGGACCTCATAAGGGCGAATACAAGTCAGGCAAACTCATAGAGTGCAAATGCTCATACATAGCAGACTTTGTGTACTGGGATGGAAACAGCCTTGTGGTAGAGGATGCCAAGGGCATGAGAACAAAGGAATACATCATAAAGCGTAAGTTGATGCTTTATAAGTATGGAATCAGAATCAAGGAGGTGTGACATGGGTGGCAGAAGCAAAATGGATAAAGCTGGCAACAGATATATTCACAGATGACAAGATTATGCTTATATCTGCTCTTCCCAAGGGAGATTCAATAATCCTCATATGGATTAAACTGTTGTGCCTTGCGGGACGCATGAATAATAGCGGTGTATTTGCTCAGGGCGGTGTGGCATACACCGCTGATATGCTTGCTACATTGTTTGGCCAGAAGCCAGCCATGGTAAAACAGGCCATAGATATATTTGCAATGTACGGCATGATTGAGATTGTGGATGGAGTGATCACAATTCCAAATTGGGGTAAGTACCAGACGCTTGATCAGCTTGATAATAAAAAGGCTTACATGAAGGATTACATGAGAGATTACAGGGAAAAACAGAAGAGGTTAACAGGTGATGTTAATAATAAGTCTGATGTAAATGGTTGTAAAACTAACTGTAAAACTAACAGTAAAGCTAATGTTAGCCGTACAGATATAGAAATAGATATAGAGAAAGAGAGTAAAAAGAAAAATACAAAAGAAAAAGGCGGGGAGACAGCACCAAAGTCTGAACCAGTGTACAGCGATGATCCAGAGCTTAATGATGCCATAGTAGAGTTCATCAAGTTTCGTAAGGACATCAAGAAGCCTATGAGTGACAGGGCCATAACGCTGATGATGAACGAGCTTGAGTCGCTATCACACGATAAGCATGAACAGGTACAGATTCTCAATCAGTCGATAATGCAGGGATGGACAGGCCTATATGCGCTTAAGGATGACGGTAAGAGCCGAGGACAGCCACGGAACGTGAATCCAAATGGATTTGCAAACTTCAAACAGACAGATCATTCTGAGCAGCTTGGACAGCTTGAGAAGATGCTGGCTGATGAGCTGAATAATAAATAACACACGAAAGGAGCCGAACCTCCGGCCGGGGTAATGCTATAGCGGGTTCCTGAGAAGTGAATGACATACAGAGAGTTTTTAGAGAGCAAGATAGAGCTTGCTACTGACAGCGGCTTTGAGGTCGATAAGAGCCGCATAAATAAAGCCCTAAAGCCACATCAGAGTGATGCGGTGGCATGGGCGCTGAAGGGTGGACGTAGAGCCTTGTTTGAGTCGTTCGGACTTGGCAAGACTGCACAGGAAATTGAATTCTGTCATCAGGCAGCAGAGCATACCGGCGGTAGAGCGTTGATAGTATTACCGCTTGGAGTTAAACAGGAGTTTACAAGGGATGCTGTGGAGCTCCTGGGCTATGAGAAGCCTGAATATTGCCGAACCATGGAAGAGGTTGAGGCAAGCACTAGTCAGATCGTTCTGACGAACTATGAGAGAGTGAGAGACGGAGATATAGATCCATCGTATTTTGTGGCAACCTCACTTGATGAAGCATCCGTGCTTAGATCATTTGGATCTAAGACATACCAGACGTTCCTTGACAAGTTCAAAAATGTACCTTACAAGCTCGTAGCGACCGCTACACCATCACCGAACAAGTACAAGGAGCTTATACACTATGCTGGATATCTTGAAGTCATGGACACAGGACAGGCACTTACAAGGTTCTTTCAAAGGGATTCAACCAAGGCAAATAACCTGACACTGTACCCAAACATGGAAGATGAGTTCTGGCTGTGGGTTTCCAGTTGGGCATTGTTCATCACAAAGCCATCGGATCTCAATCCAGATTATTCCGATGATGGTTATGTACTCCCGCCATTGGATGTGAGGTGGCACGAAATACCGATACACTACGGAGATTCAGTTGACAGGGACGGCCAGATGGAGCTTTTCACTCAGGCTAGTACAGGACTTAAAGAAGCCGCAAAGATCAAGCGTGAGAGCATAGATGCCAGAGTCGAGAAGATGAAGGAGATAGTTGATAGCTCTCCGGAGGATCATTTCATTCTGTGGCACGATCAGGAAGCAGAGAGACACGCTATTAAGAAAGCTCTGCCGGAGACAGTGGACATATACGGATCCATGGACTACGACCTTAGGGAGCAGAGAGTCATAGACTTCAGCAATGGCAAGACAAGGCTATTTGCCACCAAGAAGTCAATCAGTGGTTCAGGATGTAACTTCCAGCGGTTTTGTCACCGGGAGATATTTGTTGGCATTGACTATGAGTTCAATGACTTCATACAGGCTGTGCACAGGTGTTACAGGTTCCTGCAGCATGACACAGTAGTTATAGACATCATCTACATGGAGAATGAGCGGGAGATCAAGGATGCACTGATCGAGAAGTGGAAGAATCATAATCACATGGTCAAGAAGATGATCGAGATCGTGAAGAAATATGGCCTTGATTCGGCAAACAAGACGGAGAGATTGGAAAGGAAGATGGGCGTGGAAGGCACAAGAGAAGAGAGAACGGTAAGAGGCAAGCATTATGAGGCTGTGTATGGCGACTGTGTGGAAGAGACAAGGGCAATGGAGAGCAACAGTGTTGATTTGATACATACGTCGATACCGTTCGGCAATCACTACGAGTATTCAGCCAATTATAACGATTTTGGACACAATCAGGATACGGAGAGGTTCTTTGAACAGATGGACTTCCTGACACCGGAACTTTTGAGGGTGCTGAAGCCGGGAAGAGTGGCGGCCATCCACGTTAAGGATAGAGTGCTGTTTGGAAATGCAACAGGCACAGGCATGCCGACTATTGAGCCATTCCACGCTGACTGCATAGAACACTATATGCGTCATGGCTTCCAGTATTTTGGGATGATCACAGTGGTTACGGATGTTGTAAGAGAGAACAACCAGACATACCGGCTCGGATGGACTGAGCAGTGCAAGGATGGCACCAAGATGGGTGTGGGATGTCCGGAATACATTTTGTTGTTCCGCAAGCTGCCAACAGACCACAGTAAGGCATACGCTGATGATCCGGTTACAAAGTCCAAGGATGAGTACACAAGAGCACAGTGGCAGATAGATGCTCATGGATACTGGAGAAGTTCAGGAGACAGGCTGATAAGCAAAGAGGAGCTTGAGGGTGTATCTGTGGACAACTTACAAAGAGTGTACAGGCAGTACAGCAGAGAGCACATATACAACTATGAGGAGCATGTGGCACTTGCAAAGTATCTTGATACTGACGGCAGACTTCCAGCTACATTCATGGTGGTAGCTCCGGGATCTTGGAATCAGATTGAGGTATGGGATGACATAAACAGGATGAGGACGCTCAACACGACGCAGAGCAGACGAAGGGCAACGATGCATGTGTGCCCGCTGCAGCTTGATATTGTTGAGAGGATTATCAACAGATACAGCAATCCGGGAGATGTGGTATATGATCCGTTCGGTGGTCTTATGACTGTACCGATGATGGCGGTCAAGATGCACAGATTTGGTAAGGGATGTGAGCTCAATCCGGATTACTTCAGAGATGGTGTTGGTTATCTGCAGTCTGAGGAGAATGAGGTTGATTCACCGACATTGTTTGACTTTCTGGAGGTGGGCGACGATGGAAAATGATTTGGTTACTCGTATATTTGGCGAGGATGGAGAGCTTGACATTGATAAGCCAGATGAGGGGCTTGCTGAGTACAAGAAACGTAAGAAAGAAGCAAGAGACAGAATGATAATGCTACAGAACCAGCCGTATGAAGTTAAGGTGCGGCGTTCCAGGCTTAGAGCCGAAGAGTTCATGGAGCAGATGCGGATACGAGACAAAACGGCTCATGTGAGCGTTGGCGGTCTTGACAGTATTACACTACACGTATTTCTGAAGTCGATAGGGATCAATGTTCCAGCGGTCTCGGTTTCGTCTCTGGAAGATAAGAGTATACAGCGGGTACATAAAGCTCTTGGAGTGACAATCCTGAACCCGCTCAAGACAAAAGTTGAGGTACTCAATGAGGTTGGGTTCCCGGTTATCAGCAAGAGGATAGCGGGCAAGATAGCACTGCTTCAGAATCCGACAGAGAACAATAAGACAGTCAGACATGCAATAATCACAGGCGAATGTGGGAAACTTGGACACTTCCAGAAGAACAGCCGTATGAAACTGCCACAGAAGTGGCTAAATCTGTTTGGTGGATACGAGAACGAGAATGAAGGTGTTATGTATTACAAGCCAAACTTCAAGGTGTCAAATGATTGTTGCTATTGGCTGAAAGAGAAGCCATGCGATGACTGGGCTAAGGCTCATTCAAGCTATCCGTTCCTTGGCATGATGGCATCTGAGGGTGGACAGAGAGAAGAAGCTCTCACAGACCATGGATGCAATTACTATGGCAAGACAGTAATGAGATCAGCACCATTTGCACCATACCTCAGAAATGACATATTGAGACTTGCTCAGGAGATGGATGCCTGGTATCACGATCACACAGATGTGTTTGCAAAGCTTTATTATGAGCAGCCATACAGCAAGGACAAGGATGAAAATGTAATACCGTATGAACCGGTTGATACGATCATACCGGCTATATATGGTCAGATCGTGAATGATAACGGAGAACTTAGGACAACAGGAGCACAGAGAACCGGATGCAGTATGTGCGGTTTTGGAATCCACATGGAAGAACGACCACACAGGTTTGATAGACTCAGAGAGAGGAATCCAAAGGAATGGGAGTTCTACATGTATCGATGCTGCACGGATCCAGAGACTGGAGAGAAATTCGGCTGGGGAAGAGTCCTAGACTATATCGGAGTGCCATGGGAAGATGTACCGGCAACACAGATGGAACTTGATGATTTTATGGGAGGTATGGAATGAACGATTTAGAGATATTTAAGAATGCAGAGTTTGGAGAGATCAGAACAGTAGTAAAAGATGGTGAGCCTTGGTTTGTGGGAAAAGATGTGGCGGAGATACTAGGGTATTCAAATACAAGTAAGGCTGTTATGAATCATGTTGATGAAGAAGATAAGAGATTTTTTATGCTTGATATAGCAGATTCCCAAAACGGGAATCTGCCTGTTGGACAGAGTAAAACAGCACTAGTTAATGAAGGTGGACTTTATTCATTGATTATTGGCAGCAAGCTACCAAACGCAAAGCGGTTCAAACGTTGGGTAACATCTGAGGTGTTGCCATCAATCCGTAAGAACGGCGGTTACATAGCCGGACAGGAGACCATGACGGACGATGAACTGATGGCCAGAGCCTTGCAGGTAGCTCAGAACAAGATCCTGGAGAGGGACAAGCAGATAAAGACCATGAAGCCAAAGGCAATATTCGCTGATGCGGTTGCAGCAAGTCATACATCAATATTGGTCGGAGAGCTTGCCAAGATATTAAAACAGAATGGTGTCAATATTGGGCAGAATAGATTGTATGAGTGGCTGAGAGAAAATGGATATCTGATCAAGGGCAATAAAAGAACCGACAGAAATGCACCAACTCAGAGAAGCATGGACATGGGATTATTCGAGGTAAAAATCAGCACTGTTGTTAATTCTGATGGATCAGTCAGGGAGACAAGAACAACAAAGGTAACAGGCAAGGGACAGCAGTATTTCATCAACAAGTTTCTTGCTGAGTAAAAGGAGAAAACAAATGAAAATGACGAATTTTGAAATAGACGCTGTATACAACACCATCTGCCGACCGGGGCGGGTGGTGAAGATCCTCACAAAAGGTGGGAAAGAGGAGAATGTCCCTATAAGGGTTTGGAAGTGCTGGACAATCATCAAGGTATATGAGCACCATGTGCTGATGCAAAGCGAACAGGGCTACCATGAGAGCTTCAGCAACACAGACATAAGAGAGATGATCAGGAAGGGGGAAATACGATGGAGATAGTACCAGAGAGAGCAGGAGGCTGCGAAAACTGCAAATACAGAGCCATGGATGAGACACAGGAACCATGCGCACACTGTACTAAGAACGCTGTGGACAACTATGAACCGATGACCAACGGCGACTACATCCGGTCGCTCAGTGATGCGGATCTTGCGCAGATAATCATATGTCCGAATGAGATAGGGTTTGATGGCAATAAATGCACAGGGCATTGTTGTGAGTGTACCCGCAGATGGCTTGAGGCGGAAAGGAAGGTTGAGGAGTGATGAGGTTAATTAGTCAGAAAGGCTGGGGCTATGTAGATGTTGAGTATGAAAATGGAACTATCACTATGCATTATAAGAGTGAAGGAACAAGAATAATATACAGTTGTGATAACAATTCAGAAAAATCTACAATTATGGCTGAATATAGTTCTATGGAAAAGGCAGAAAAGGTACTGGAAGATATGACGAAGGTGTATGGAAGTTACATATCTTGTAACGGCGGTCCAGGAATCCTACAGGGTAGTGGCTATCAGCAGGCATTCTGTTTCACACCACCGAAGGTGTTCCGGTTTCCGGCAGATGATGAAGTGGAGGTGTAAGGATGGCACAGATTCCAAATGAGATCAAACAGTATGCTGTAAGCACATACCCAGCTACCTGGGTGCTTAAATTCATAAACGAGTGGAACGCGGCTGTGGCAAGGCTGAGAAGATAGGAGTGTGGGAATATGGAAGAGAGAGAAGCAATAGCCAAATTAAAGGGAACAACAGATTATAGATATTCACATTATGCCTATGTGAATGATACCGGAAAGGCATTTGATATGGCGATAAAGGCACTTGAGAAACAAGGACTAGAGAAACGTAAGTCAGAGAAATCAATGAGAATTGAGGCAAAAAAACTTATTGAGGAGCATCCAACAGTCTACGATGTGGACAAGGCTGTTTCAGAGCTGCAGGACAAGTCATTTGAAAGGTACGGCAATCAGGGCATGGGCGGAGAGCTGGTGGTTAATTTTGATGATGCTATGGAGATCGTGAAGAGAGGTGGAGTGGATGAAAGATAGATGTCTATTCAAGGCGAAAATTTGTAATGGAGAGTGGGTTGCAGGATTTTTGCATTGCAAAAATGATAAATGGTATATCAGCAATAAAGCAGGTTCGCCATTTGCATTTGAAGTGCGACCAGATACTATCTGTCAGTGCACAGGCTTGAAGGATAAGAACGGCAAGCTGATATGGGAAGGTGACATTATTTTGTTCCAACGAGATAATGATGATTGTCCATTCCCGGACAAAGATACAAAGAAAAGACTTGGAAAAGTATTTTATAAAGATTTTAGGACAACTTTTGCTATCGGAATGGGAGAGAGTGGAAGTGGGTCTTTGAATGATGATTTATGGAAATATGTTCAAAACGGAAATCGAGTTGAAGTTATTGGCAACATATTTGATAATCCAGAATTGATAAAGGAGAGGTGATACATAATGGCATATGCAGGCAAATGCGATAGATGCGGCGGGTTCTATGACCTGCCGTTTGAACACGGAGCGGCGATAAGGGCAAGGATGGTTGATGTGTTCGATGATCCAGTAGAGACAAAGGATCTATGCCCAGACTGTCTGGAAGAACTACGAGATTTCCTTGATGGGGCACAGCTCAATGATCCGGGAGTGATAGAGAATAAGGGACAGATAGGATTCAGAATGAAGATGGATCCTGACAACCATTTGATGAACAGATTCATGCGGAAGGAGTAGAAGTATGGCGAAATCAGATAGAAAACTACACGAAGCAAGAATGGCGGGTGCTGCATGGCTTATGAATGTCATCAAGACACAGGGCATGGAAGCAGCAGAGAAAGAACTCAAGGCCAGAGGAGCCATGTTTGTTCCGCTTGAGGTCAACCAGAAGCAGCTTGATGAGTCAGTATATAAGATCAAGTTAAATACGATAGACACAATCCTGATTATGTCCTGTATGGTCTTACGTGATGAGTTCGATTTTGGACAGAAGAGGCTTGATAGGTTCTGTGAAAGATTTAATTCAAAGACAGAGGCTATATGTGATGGGGATATCATATGGGATGATTTGATAGAAACGTTGAAAGAAGAAACAGGCTTGGAGTTCACTATCCGGGAGAACAAGTAGGAGGTGAGGCAGTGAAAGCAAAAGAGTATTTAAGCCAGGTTAAAATGCTTGAAGATCACATGGACAGATTAAGCAATGAATACTTCAAAATGAAAGCGATAGCGATGAATCCGGGTGGATTTGACTATTCAAAGGAAAGAGTACAGACCAGTGCCGTGGCAGATACTATGAGCCGTACAGTTGGAAAGTATGTTGATCTTGAAACTGAGATGAACGAATGTAGAAAAACATTTGAAGATTTCCGAAATAAAGCAGTTCACCAGATGTGTCAGCTGTATAACACAAAACATACAGAGATATTATATCAAAGATATATAAACTATAAGTCATTGAAAACAATCGCAGACGAAATGGGATACTCTTACGATTGGGTGAGACATGCTCATGGGTGGGCTCTGCAAGAATTTCAAATGATATGGAATGATTATTTAAAATCTGACACATTCAAAACACATTAAAAGCACAGACACAACACATGGTTTTAGTGTAATATAGACCGTGAAATATTGATTCATAAGGGACATGACCGTTTGCCATTTCGGTTGTGTCCCTTTTCTTATGCCCAGTGGAAAATGTAAACTCCTAAATCGTAAAATGTGAACATGTCGTTATTGATTCTCTCCCCCACTGGGCTATTTTGTTTGAGGTGTGAGATATGAGTAAGATTAAAAGGTTTGAGGTCGTGAGACCTGAATATAGTTTTGAATACATACATCCGATACTTGGCAGGCTGGCTTTACCAATAGCCATGATAAAGGTGATGGTTAAGTGCACTAAGATATACAAATTTCAGCCAACTATAAATTGGGGTGGAGAGGTAAAGAATGTATGTAAACCGCTGTACAAGATTGTGATCCCGAAGAGAGTGAGAAAGAAACAGAAGTAATAGAGAGAAGGTGTGACATTATGGCTAAACTTACAGCTAAACAGCAGAGATTCTGTGATGAATACTTGATTGACCTTAATGCCACACAGGCAGCTATAAGGGCAGGGTATTCACCGAAAACAGCCGCACAAGCAGCAGCAAGGTTGTTAACAAATGTTAAGGTGCAGGAATATATAGCAAAACGCATGGCAGAAAAAGAAAAAGCGTTGATTGCCGATCAAGATGAGGTGTTAAAGTATCTCACAGCAACCATGAGACGAGAAAAGAAAGAATGCATTGTTGTAACGACCAGTGAAGAACGTTCGATGTATGCTCCAGATGATAACGGCACAATGAGAAAACAGACAGTCAAGAAAGAGACACCACAGATCGTGGAGATACCAGCAAGGCTGTCGGATGCCAATAAGGCAGCGGAGCTCCTTGGTAAAGCATATGGCTTATATACTGAGAAGGTAGAGGCTGATGTAGATATGGACCTCAACATCAATATCGACTACGGCGATGATGACGATACCGGCGGTGGTGGTGCTGATTGAATATTGACGTAAAAGCAAATCCGGGATTCAAGAAAGTAGATCGGAGCAAAAAACGATATATCGTGATGAAAGGCTCTGCCGGATCTGGGAAGAGTGTTGACACAGCGCAGAACTACATCCTGCGGCTGATGGAGGATAAGGGCAGGAACCTTGTATGTGTCCGTAAATCAGATATCACGAACAGAGACAGCACCTATGCAGAGCTTACAGGTGCCGTGTATCGGATGTTTGGAGATAAGGCGGAGCGATATTGGAAGATGACCACATCGCCGCTCTCGCTTGAATGCCGAGCGAATGGCAACCGCATTATATTCCGTGGGATGAATGATGATAAGCAACGAGAGAAGCTTAAGTCAATCACATTCCAGAAGGGAAAGCTCACGGATGTGTGGTGCGAAGAAGCAACAGAGCTGACGCAGGCAGATCTGGAAATTATAGATGATAGATTACGTGGAGAGCTGCCACCAGGGCAGTTTTACCAGATAAGAATGACCTTCAATCCAGTAAATAAGAATCACTGGATAAAGAAGGTCTTTTTTGATAGATACGATCCCGATGTACTGACGCATCACAGTACATACCTGGGGAATCGTTTCATCGATGCGGCATATCACCGCCGTATGGAGCGTAGAAAGGAAGTAGATCCGGAAGGTTACAAGATATATGGCTTGGGTGAATGGGGTGAGATAGGCGGCCTCATCCTGCACAACTGGGAAGTTGCTGAGGTATCTCAGAACCTTAATGACTATGACGATATAGCAATAGGACAAGACTTTGGATTCAACCATGCCAATGCCATCCTCCTTCTGGGTATCAAGGATGATGATATATACATCCTAGATGAGATATATGTGCATGAGAAAGAGACGGCGGAGATTATTCCACTGGCGATTCAACATGCTATACCAACGAATAAGACAATGTGGTGTGATTCCGCAGAACCAGACAGGATCAAAACATGGAAGGGTGCTGGTTATCGTGCAAAGGGCGTTGACAAGGGCGGTTCTGCTGGATCTGTCAAGGCTCAGATAGACTGGCTCAAAGGTGTGGTCGATAAGAATCACATTATACGACGAAGAATATATGTTGCTCCTCATTGCGTGAATACTATCAAGGAGCTACAACAGTGGAAATGGAAAAAAGATGAAAAGACAGGCGAATATCTTGATGAGCCTGTACCGGTGATGGACGATGCAATGGCAGCTCTTAGGTACGGCATTGAGGGATGGCGTAAGCCTCGTTCATGGCTGTTTTAAATTGACATGAAGGAGATGGAAGAATGCTAACCCCTGACGAGATAAAAGAATTGATAGACAGTGATCGTACATCAGAAAAAAAGCAGTTTGCCCGGACAGGCGAAAGATACTATGACGGCGATCATGACATAAAGAAGTATAGAATGTTTTACTACAATGCGGACGGCGAACTGGTAGAGGACAAGACCAGAAGCAACGTGAAGATATCGCATCCGTTCTTCACAGAGCTGGTTGACCAATGCACCCAGTACATCCTATCAGGGGATGGCATCGTAAAGTCCAACGACCCTGAGCTGCAGAAACACATGGACAAGTATTTTAACAACAATGATGAGTTCATGTCTGAGCTTTCTGACACTATCACAGATATGCAGGTCAAAGGCTTTGCGTATATGTACGCGTACAAGAATGCCAAGGACATGATGTCATTTGCAGATGCTGACAGTATCGGAGTTATTGAGGTAAGAGCTAAGGACACAGATGATGGCTGTGCATACACGATTTACCACTATACGGACAGGATAGACAAAGGGCACAAGACTATTGAGAGAATACAGGTCTGGGATGATAAGCAGACATATTATTATGTCCAGGTTGATAATGGGGCGGTGGTGTTAGATGATACTGAACCAATCAACCCAAAGCCTCATGTACTTTACACAAAGAATAATGGAGATAAGGCCACCTACTTTGATGGATTTGGCTATATTCCATTCTTCCGGCTGGATAACAACAAGAAGCAGTTTTCAAGCCTCAAGCCTGTAAAGCCACTCATAGATGACTATGACCTGATGGCTTCCAGCCTGTCCAACAACCTCATAGACTTTGATTCCCCACTATATGCTATCAAAGGCTTTCAGGGAGACAACCTGAATGAGCTTCAGACAAACCTCAAAACAAAGAAGATCATAGGTATAGGTGAGGATGGTGACGTAGATGTCAAGACTGTTGATGTACCATATCAGGCACGACAGGCAAAACTGGAGCTTGATGAAAAGAATATATACAGGTTCGGCATGGGGCTGAATACCGCCGGACTCAAGGACACATCAGCCACTACGAATATAGCCATCAAGGCGGCTTATTCTCTCCTTGACCTTAAGGCAAAAAAGATAGAGAAAGCTCTTAGAAAGTTCTTGAGGAGGATAGTAGAGATTGTCATTGACGAGATCAACAAGGCTGAGAACAAGGCATATAAGGCCGAGGATGTTTATTTTGAGTTCGCTCATGAGATTATGAGCAATGCACAGGAAAATGCACAGATAGAACTTACAGAGGCTCAGGTAAGGCAGACAGAGATCAATACAATACTTAATGTTGCAAGCATACTTAATGATGAGACGATTATCAAAGCTATCTGTGATTGGCTTGATATTGATTATGAGGAGATCAAGGACAAGCTGCCTAAGAATGAGGAGGAGAACACGAAAGAGACTCAGAAGGTGCTTGATAACATCAATACAGATGGCGAGAACGGAGGTGGAGCAGATGGAAAATAAAAGATACAAGATAGATTTAGATACAAGAGCGGTGAAGATGCCGGCTGGCGAGGTCATCGGTGTATATCATGACAAAGATGTAAACCGGCTGACATTTGAAGTGACGGCAGCGTATAAGGGCATAGATCTCACTGAATATCAGATATCAATCAACTATGTGAATGAAGAAGAGCAGAAAGATGTGTATTTTATAGAGAATTATACACTCTCTGATGATGCAAGCATTATAACCTTTGATTGGCTTGTTGGTGCTACTGCATGTACAGTGCCGGGCAATGTCGGCTTCACTGTATGCTTCAAGAAGCTTGATAGTGAGGGTAACATCATCAACGAGATCAACACCAAACTCACAAGAATGAAGGTCCTTGAGGGCTGTGAGGTAGTTGAGAGCGAGATTGAAGAACGGTATATGACAGATCTTGCAGGACAGCTTTACAAGGAGATGGAAGAAGTAAAAAAATCTGTCAGTGATGGCAAGTCAAAGGTCGCTAGCGCTATCACTGAAAAGGGGGTAAGCACAGAGGCGACAGATGCATTTGACACAATGGCAGAGCACATACGAAAAATACCAAGCGGCGGAAATTTTGGTATGATCGTCAATACATCACCTTACACACATCCTTATGGATATGCAACAAATATATATGGCGTACTGCCAGCAGAAACGGAGGTTAGTTGATGGGATATACTGTACAAAGAATAAGACTGGGGAAAAAAGAGGCGGATTCAACGTTTTACAATGCGGATGTAAATGACGTAAAAATGCAGGAGATTGCGTCAGCGTTAGGAATGAAACTTAATATTGTAGAGTCTAACACTACGTGGATATTATACATGGGAGATGATGAGCACAACACAACAGGTTTTAAGTTTAGTCTTTCTGGAGCTAATCTGATTATGACAACTGTGATTCAGGGGGCTACTCCGTCCACATCTACATATTGTTATTCGTATAACATTAGTTTGACTAGATCAGCCAATAGTGGTGCGGCTAATGCATTTTTGCATTTTGTATCATGCAAAGAAGGAGTGGTATTCGGAATTGGAATATTCAGTGAGGGATCTAACATTACTGATCTATTACATATCGTATTGCCTGCAAAAGATCTAAAAACAAATGAAGATAGAATAGCTTATATGTCATTCACTTCTGCTAGGTACATCATTTATTCTGATGTGGATGAGGCATCTCATTATGCTCAGGCATGGAGTCAAGATAGCAACATACATGACGTGGTAAGTCTTGCTCAATATGTGTATCCTGCAGGGTATCTCGCTATTCCATCAGCATACTATATATTAGCTGGGCCAGATGTTGCATCAGGTGCTTCTGGTGAAAGTTTTATTATAAATGACCAAGAGTATTTCATTCCAGGCAATACAAGTTCAATTTGGAGAATAGCAATAGAGCTACCAAAATCAGAAGAGAGTTAACATATGAATAAAGCACAAAAGCAAGTAACTAAAGCTCAACTGAATAGAGAAAAGCAGGCAATCAAAGAACTCAAACAGGTATATCAGCGGGCATTGAGAGATTGTGAGCAGAAGATAAGAGAGCTTTCAGAACGAACTGATATGGAGAATCTGCAGAGCATCATCTATCAGAAACAGTATCAGGAGGCTTTGAAAGCGCAGCTTGAGGGTGTTCTGAGTAACCTGCAGTCTAACTCATATGCAACTGTGTCTGACTACCTGACGAAGTGCTATAGAGACGGATACACAGGTGTCATGTATGACCTGCAAAAGACAGGCATCCCAATCATCATGCCGATAGATCAGGCGGCAGTTGTGAGAGCTATTCAGACGGACAGCAAGCTCAGTAAGTCGCTCTACGACAAAATGGGCGAGGATGTGACATACCTCAAGAAAGCGGTCAGAGCAGAGGTATCAAGAGGCATTGCAAATGGCTCAACGTGGAATGAGGTGGCTGGTAAGCTCTCAAGACACATGGCAAATACTCCATTTCAGAAGGCTTATAACAACTCTATCCGCATTGCGAGGACTGAAGGGCATCGTATACAGGTACAGTCAGCGCTGGACGCTATGTATATTGCAAAAAGCAAAGGGGCAGATGTATTGAAACAGTGGGATGCCACTCTTGACGGAGCAACGAGAGAACATCATCAGATGCTTGATGGACAGATCCGGGAAGTCGATGAGCCCTTTGAGGTTGGTGGTCGTAAGATTAAGGCTCCTGGAATGTTTGGAGATCCGGCGGAAGACTGTAACTGTCGTTGCTGTCTCTTACAGCGTGCCAGATGGGCGCTGGATGATGAAGAACTTGAGACACTGAGGGAGCGAGCGGAATACTTCGGGTTGGATAAGACAAAGGATTTTGAAGAGTACCAGACGAAGTATTTTAAGGTGTCCTGTGAGATTGAGCATGAAAAAGAACAAAGTAAACCAAAATATATTTATAAAGATACAGTTATTCATAAAAAAATAATAGAATCTCCGGATTACAGAAGAAAATTCAATCAAATATCAGATAGTGATAGGGTTAATAGAATCGCATGGCAGCGATCAAAAGAAATGTTAACTCATCGTTCGGGAACAAGATACGAGGATATTGCATTTGTTGACTATATGACTGGAAAATCTAAAATAAATAAGGAATATCATGAGGAAAGTACAGCAAAGCCAAATAAGGCAATGATGGAAATGTTAGCCAACAGCAGGCCAAATACAATCATAGCAATCCATAATCACCCGGGAAGTGGCGTGCCAAGCTTGGCAGATTTAATGGTTTGCCAAAAACGTGCTTATAAATTTGGACTAGTCGCATGCCATGACGGGAAGATATATAAATATTCAGTGGATAAAGAGAAATTTAATGCGCCAATAGCGTCATCTGCACTTGCTCAACTAGAGATAAAGGGGTATAATGACAATGTAAGAAGCATATTTGAAGATGCTGGAGTAAAAATGGAGGTGCTGTGATGGATAAAGAGATAGAATATCAGAGAATATGCGATAAACTCGGCTTTATTCCATCGGAATTTAAAACACCTGATTTTGAAACAGAGGATGATTCTTGGGTTAACCCTTTTTCAGCTTTGACAGTTGAAGAAAACGTTTTTTTGTATGAGAATGGATATTTAAAATAAATAATTAAAACATAATATTTAGCTAATTCAGACCATGATAAAAACATGGTCTTTTTTTATGCCCAAAATCGGCTCAAGGCAGTAAAACTGTGACCGACAAAGAATAACTCCGGCAAGAGTGATAACTGCCATGTGTGGCTACGATTAAAGCCAGAAAGGATGGAACAATGGAATTAAAGGAACTGTTAGGAGATGACCTGTATAAGCAGGTACAGGCGAAGATTGACGAGAAGAACAGCACAGAGACAGATAAGCTCAAGCATGTAAGATACACAGATCTGTCCGAGGGCAAGTACGTCAGCAAGGAGAAGTATGATTCAGAACTTGAGAAGCTCAACGGACTGATCACCGGCAAAGACACGGAGATTGGCAATGCAAATAAGCTCATTGAGGAGCTTAAGAAAGCTTCCAAGGGTGACGAGGGCATGCAGCAGAAGATATCAACTTATGAGACAGAGAATGCAAGGCTTCAGAAAGAGCTTGAGGAGACTAAGGTCAACTCAGCTATCAAGGTGGCTCTGCTTGAGGCTCATGCGGTTGATACTGATTATATGACCTATAAGATCAAGACAGCCCTCAAGGAGAAGAATGAGGAGCTTAAGCTTGATGATGAAGGCCACATAAAGGGATGGGATAACATGCTCACAGACTTAAAGACACAGTTCCCGGCTCAGTTCACAGCTTCATCCGGCTCAGATGATGGCAAGAGGAACATCATTGAGAATAAGCTGCCAGATGGGAATCAGGGCAATACGAATGCAGAACCTAAGGACCTGGCAGAGGCATTGAGACAGAAATATGAAGGGAACAATACCCAGTAATAAGTAGAAAGGAATGGTGAAAACTATGACAATGACATTAGAGGAAATCAAGAAGGGTATGAGTGATAAGGTATTCTCACAGATCGTGGATATCTTCCTCAGACAGTCAACAATACTTCAGATGCTCACATTTGATGACTGTGTATCAGCATCAGGTGGTGGCTCAACAATGAAGTACAAGTATCTCAGAAAGGTACTTCCAGCAACAGCAGAGTTCAGAAAGATAGGTGGCTCATATACTGCTTCAGCGGCTACTAAGCAGGAGTGCGAGGCTAATCTTGCAATCATGGGCGGAGCAGTTCAGATGGACAGAGTGCTCAACAGGGTAGCAGGTAACTTTGACAATATGGCATATCAGATAGAGGAGCATATCAAGGCAGTGGTAAACCTCTTCCACTATACACTGATCAATGGTGATGCAACTACAACAGCATCAACTGATCACCCTGAGTTCCAGGGACTTGATTCCATGCTTGCAGGAACCACGACAGAATACGGCACAGACAAGGCTATTGATCTGTCATCTATCACAGCAATCAAGTCTAATGCTGATGAGTTCTATGAGGCACTGAGCCTTCTTGTCAAGACCACAGATGCTGATGCGGTGCTCACTAACACAGAGATGATCACCAAGATTCAGACAGTGGCTCGTATCCTTGGATACAAGACAGAGAGTGAGGAAGCATTCGGAAAGCGTGTCACTACTATTGATGGTGTCAAGCTTGTTGATATGCAGGACTATTACACTGTAAGTGGCGGATCTGCAACTGCTGGCCATGTTGTCAAGAAGGGACTTTCAAGAACCATCGCAAAGGAGAGTTCGGCAACAACAGGTCTTACAGACGTCTATGCAGTCAAGTTTGACGTAAACGATGGATTCCACGGAATCAGTCTGAACGGCGGTTCTGTAATCGATCAGTATCTTCCAAACTTCAACGAGCCTGGTACAGTCAAGGATGCCGAGGTTGAGATGATCGCAGCTACAGTCCTCAAGAATACACAGCATGCAGGTGTACTCAGAAATATCAAGATTGCATAAGGAAGGATGGGTGATTGAATATGGCAACAAAGGAAACGAAGACAGCAAATCAGACAAGCGAAGTTATTGAGCCTGTAGTGGCAGAGCCAAAGACAGAGAGTGAGTCTACAGGCTGGACAGTATCTGTCAATAATAGCACTGCTTACTGTGGAATTGGCGCCGGTGGTGTCCAGTTCGCAAACGGAAAGGCAGAGATCACATCAAAGCGTATGGCAGATTGGTTCATGGAGCATGACGGATATACTGTTATCCCTAAGAAGTAAGGCGGTGGTCATATGATCATGACTGTCGAAGAGTTGAAAAAGTATGTAGACACCGAGGAGAAAGATTCAGTGCTTGAGGCTAAGCTTCAGGCACTGGAGCTGTTGATCCGGAAGTACACAAACAATAACTTTCAGGACAGGAACAGGCGGTTTGTGGCTCCTGTGGACGCTGTGACAGGCTTTCAGTATGCATCTGAGCTGTTCAAGGTTGGCGACACTATACAGGTGTCAGAGTCACGTTACAACGATGGCTTGTACACCATCAAAGCTGTGGATATGGACAATGGACATATAGAGGTGAATGAGGAGCTTGTAAGCGAACCGGTCACCATGGTGACAAAGATAGTATATCCGATGGATATCAAGCTGGGAGTTGCCAACATGCTTTCATGGGACCTGAACAACAGGGATAAGGTTGGTGTGCAGTCTGAGACTATCAGTAGGCACTCTGTGACCTATTTCAATATGGATGGCGACAATTCCCTCATGGGATATCCAAAGTCGCTTCTTGGCTTCTTAAAACCGTACATGAAAGCGAGGTTTTGAGATGCGAGGAATAGGCGGAAATGCAGTTGCAGATATACAGGTTAAAAGCATAACCAGAAATGAGATAGGCGAACAGGAAGTCACATGGATATCTGAAGATACCTTGACCGGATGGCTTGACCTCTCAGGCGGTGACAGTAAGTACACAACATACAATGCCAAGGTGCAGGAATCCACGCATATGTTCGTGGCTGATTATAAACAGCTCAGTGACATGATCAAGGCTGAGAACAGCCGTATGGTGGTTAATGGCCAGGTATATGACATCATGCTGATAGATGATCCGATGGGGATGCATGAGCAGCTTGAGATATATCTGAAGTATACAGGAGGGCAGTAATGGGAAATGTGGAGTTCACAGACAACAGAATAAAGGTTGAGGCAGCTCTGAATGATGCTATTGTTGCATTCCTGTATGAAGTTGCTGTAGAGGTTGAGGCTCAGACAAAGATAGCACAGACAAGAGTTGATACAGGTCACACCAAAGGCGAATGGACTCACTATGTCGATGAAGATAAGGGTGAGGCTGTAATTGGAAATCCTAGGGAGAATGCTATCTGGGAAGAATACGGCACAGGCGAATATGCTTTGAAAAAGAATGGCCGTAAAGGCGGATGGTGGGCTCCTGTGGGACCTGATGGAATGAGCTTGAAACAAGCCAGTAAGTTCAGTAAGGTAAAAAAGGATAAGGCAGGAAATATAGTAGCTGTTTTTACCTATGGTAAGAAGCCACTCAGACCTTTACAGAAAGCCTTTGACAAGACCAAGAGCAAGAGCATCAGGCGACTTGGCTCTATTCTAAATCAGACGTTCAGTGAGTAAGGCGGTGATGACGAATGACGACAGAGACATTATCATATATCAATAGCGTACTCACAGATGAGCTTGAGATTCCATACGCATTCATGGAGTGGCAGGATGATCCACCAAAGGCATACTTTGTTGGTGAATACTCCGAGGGTGATACTCCTGAAGAGGATGGATGTCAGGAAATAACATTCATCATAGACGGCTTCACAAGAGGCTCGTGGTTCAGCCTGGAGAAGTACAAGCAGAAGATAGAACAGAATATTGAACGGACGGCAATTCTTGCAAGTGGTGCGGGGGTTGCCGTTTTTTATGGGAATGCGTCACCGGTACCAACAGGGGATGCAGAACTCAAACGTATACAGATCAATTTGACTATTAAAGAATATAAGAATGGAAGGTGATTATATCATGGCAGATACATTAACTTTTGAAGAGTTTAAGTCATCCGGTATCACAGACAAGACACCGAAGAACATTGTGTTTGGTGCTGGAACTATTCACAAAGGCTTGAAGTATGACGCATCAAAGAAGGCTTGGAACTTTGCAGAGTCTCTGATTGGTGCAACATCCGGCGGCACAAAGCTGTCAATCAAACCTGAGCTCAAGGATATAGAGGTTGATGGTGAGCTTGTTAAAGTTAAGGAGTTAACAGTTAAGACAGGCGAGACAGCACAGATGGATACAAACATGGTGGAGCTGTCGCCTGAGACGATCAAGATGGCTATTATCGGACAGAATGGCACATCAACAGCGGAAGGATACGATGTGATCGAATCCAAGGCAAGAATTGAAAAGGATGATTACATTGAGAACTTCGGATACATTGGAAGATTCTTAGATGGTCGTCCTGTTATCGTGATCTTTGACAATGCGCTCTGTACATCAGGCCTTGAGATAGAGGGCAAGAACAAGGAGAACGGCACATTTGCGCTGACAATGGAGTGCTATGCGGATCTGTCACCAGCAGCTGATACACTGCCATACCACATCTATTTGCCTACCGGCACGACAACGGAGCAGGTTCAGCAGTTTATAGATTCCAGTACAGAAGTAACAGACTAATTGACATAGAAAAGGAGAGATAATCATGGGAACAACCGAGATAAAAGAGAACAAAGATATAGAAGCAGTAGAGAATGCCGAAGTAGTTGAAGATACTGAGGCAGTAGAGGATGTGCAGGAGATCAAGCCATATACACTTAGAAATCCCAAAGCAACAGATATCGCTTCATTCCTGAAGCTGTTCAGCAAGCTGGGGGTAAAGGACTTCAAAGATTCATTCAGCGGCAATGGGTTCAAAGAGCTCATTGCGAAGGAACGTGAGAAACTTGCTGGTGATGAGGATGATGAGGACACATCGAAGTTCCTTGAGAATGTGGGTGTTGGCCTTGCGTTTGAGCTTGTAGATGTGATACTGGCTAAGCTGTCAGACTGTCAGCGTGAGGTATTTGTCTGCCTGTCACACCTGTCAGGAATGACAGTGGATGAGGTAGCAGATCTTGACCTCTCTGTGTTCACACAGATGTTATATGATGCGGTCACACTTCCGGGCTTTGCGGATTTTATCAAGGTTGTTTCAAGATTGTTCGAGAAGAGACAGTAGGCTATCTCAAGTTCATGGATCTGATATTTCACAGATATGCGGATCCGTACACTCTGCTTGATACGATGATAGACAATCAGAGCTTTGATGAGTTTGTATGCACGTTTGTGCGTCTTGACGATGATGATAAGCTCTGGGATATGTACATTCACAAATGCTGGGAAAACATATCATTCAATGACTTCAAGGCAAGGCTGTATGGCACATCAGGTGGCAGTTCACAGCCGGTCAGATCAGGGGCATTTGAAAGCAGAGACGAACTTGAAACAACCATAAAGGATTCCATGTCGATCATAGAGAATTTTAAACCATAGGGGCACACAGAACGTGTGTCTCTATTTTTTTATTATCGAGGAAAGGGGGTAGACCCTTTTGGAAGTATTTAAGTTACTGGGAAGAATCGCAGTATCAAATGAGGATGCGAATGAGAAAATTGAAGAGACTGGCGACAAGGCAGAGAAGACAAGCAAAAAGATGAGTTCTGTGTTTGGCAATATCGGCAAGTTTGCGCTCAAGGCAGCAAAGGTCGCCGTGGTTGCAACAATGGCTGTGGCTACTGGAATAGCTGGCATTACTGCTAAGGCTGTAAGCGAGTATGCGGATTACGAGCAGCTTGTCGGTGGTGTTGAGACGCTGTTCAAGGACAGTTCAGATAAGGTTGTTGAGTATGCAAATAATGCATATAAGACGGCGGGACTGTCGGCGAATGATTACATGGACACTGTAACGAGCTTTTCAGCTTCGCTGCTGCAAGGTCTGGAAGGTGATACAGCACAGGCAGCTGAAGTGGCAAACACAGCTATTGTAGATATGGCTGATAATGCCAACAAGATGGGAACTGATATGGCATCTATACAGAATGCATATCAGGGCTTTGCTAAGCAAAACTACACGATGCTTGATAACCTTAAGCTTGGTTATGGCGGCACTGCATCCGAGATGGCTAGACTTATCAATGATTCTGGTGTACTTGGTGACACCATGACTGTGACAGCAGATAACGTCAATAGTGTGTCATTCGATAAGATGATTGAGGCTATTCACACCGTTCAGGTCGAGATGGGAATATCTGGACTTACTGCTGAACAAGCGGCTGAGGCAGTGAAGAATGGAACCATGACGCAGGAAGAGGCTCTTGCAGCTATGGGAACCACCGCAAAAGAAGCGGCCACGACAATACAGGGTTCCATCGGCATGATGAAGTCCGCATGGACGAATCTGCTCATAGGTATGGCTGACTCATCTCAGGATATGGGAGTGCTGATGAACAACCTTGTTGATTCGGCTATGGCTGTAGCAGACAATCTTGTGCCACGAATAGCAGATACACTGCCGAGAGTAGTTACAGGCTTGTCTCAGCTTGCTCAGAAACTGGCACCGTACATACCGCCTCTTATTGAGCAGTTACTACCATCGTTGATACAGGGAGCGACATCTCTATTGTCTGAAGTGGTCAATAATCTGCCCGGAATACTTGAGACATTACTGCCCGGCATAGGTGGGGAATTGGGCCAGTCGATATCAACCGCTCTATATTCTATTTTTAGCACCCTGACATCGATTTTACCATCGATTCTGCAGTTGGTTGGACCTGTGCTGACAACACTGTCAACACTGCTTAATCTGCTTTTACCACCGATGATGCAGATTATTCAGGCGGTTTTACCGCCACTTACGAATCTGATCAATATGCTTTTGCCGCCGGTGACTCAGATTATTCAGTCTTTACTGCCTGTTTTGATGGCTATTTTGCAGCCTATACTTGAATTGTTACAGCCGTTTTTGGATATGTTGACACCGATTATCGACTTGGTAATGCAGGTAGTCACGCCACTGACAGATCTTATCAATATGATATTACCACCACTGGCGGAAATACTTTCGATACTGATGGAAGATTATCTAAATGTGCTGAAACCAATCCTTGAATGGTATTGTAAGATGCTTTCAGGAACGCTTAAAGCTGCTATCAAGTTGATAGGTACAGTGATCAATAACTGTAAAGAATCATTTACTGCAGCTTGGCGGGGAATCAAGAAAGCGTGGAACGCTGCACCTGAGTTCTTTAGTGGAATATGGTCAAGCATAAAAGGTGTATTTTCTGCTGTGAACACATGGTTCAGTGATATATTTGGCAAGGCTTGGGCTGGTATAAAGAATGCATTTTCACCGATGGTGAATTTCTTTAGCTCCACCTGGCAGAAGATCAAGAACATATTTAGTAAGGTCGGAACAGCAATAGCGGACGGCCTAAAAGGTGCTGTGACATCAGCGGTCAATGCGATACTGAGCAAGGCTACAGGGATTATCAATGGCTTTATCAGGGCAATCAATTCAGCTATATCTATTTTGAATAAGATCCCTAAGGTGTCGATATCAAGGATAGATGAGCTTGACGCTCCTCAGCTTGCTGAAGGTGGTGTGCTTAAGCGTGGTCAGGTTGGTATCCTTGAGGGTAATGGAGCTGAGGCTGTAGTGCCACTTGAGAAGAATACCGGCTGGATTAGGAAAGTTGCGGAGGACATGGCAGAGGCTACAGGTGGAGCAGTGACTGGTGATTCGGAATCACTGAAGGTACTTTATAAGATACTGGAGATTATAAGACACATAGATGACAACATGTATGAGTGGATACTGACAGCTCTTACAGAGGGCGTGAGATTGAAACTTGACGGCAGGGAGTTTGGAAGGATGGTGAAGGCGAATGCTTGAACAGCTTAAATATGTGAATCATCTCGGTGAGGTTATAGAGTTTGGCAAGAAAGGAACATTTGCAAACAGTAATGATCTCAGAGATTATGAGTGGACATACGACAGCAGCAGAAACCGTGCCGAGAATTTTAGAAAAGGGGTGGTCTCAAAGACCATCCCTATTGTTATATCTGCGGCAAATAAGAAAAAGTGTACAGATATTAAGAATAGGCTGTATGAGGTTTGTGAGAAGGATATTATAGCAGAAAAGAAGGGAAGGCTCTATATAGGAGATTACTATCTTGAATGCTATGTGTTTAGTTCGGCGAAGAGCAATTATCTTGACGTGGCTACATCGATGAATCTGTCACTTAAAGTAGTAACAGATGGTGGCAGATGGATGAAGGAAGAGTTGCACAACTATAAGCATGTATCAGATAAGTTTATTGAAGGTAAAGGCTATGAGTATTGTTATGAATATGATTACAACTCAATTTCTGACAATATCAGTAAGCTTGAGGTGGACGACTTCAGAAACTGTGATTTTGTACTCAGCATACATAGTGGTGCTGTTAATCCAGTCATATATGTTGACAATCATTACTACAGCGTTAGGTGTGTTGTTGGCGATGGAGATAAGATCGTTATTAATTCTGCAGAGCTTACGATAACTCTTGTGAAAGCAGATGGAACACAGGAAAACATGTTCAGATACAGGGACAAGCAAAGCGATGTGTTTGAAAAGATATCCCCCGGGAATCATCGTGTGATGTGGAATGGAAGCTTTGATTTTGATTTAAGTGTAATACATGAGAGAGGTGAACCAAAATGGACATAAGGTTGATATACACTGATGCAGACAGGGTAGAACAGGGATATCTCAGGAACTTCAGCGCAGATGTGGATGTTGCAAAGGATAAGGATTTTGAGATAACTGTAGCTAGGGATAATAACATTCTGCGAGGTGGCTCATGGTGGTATATCAGCAACACAGAATACGGTGGCATAGTTGATAATGTTGGAGTTGTTACTGCAGACAGGGAGATCCGATATACTGGCCGAAATCTCAGAGGTATCCTGTGCGACAAGATCATCGAACCCCCTCAGGACAAAGATTACAATATAGTATCAGGTGATGCTATAGCAGTGATCAATAGTCTTATTGAAGATGCAGGACTTAGCAACATATACAGAATGACAGGCGAATCATGGAATGTACAATCATTTCAGTTCAACAGATATGTGAGTCTCTATGATGGCATATGTGCGCTGTTGAGCACCCAGAACAGGGTTCTCAGGCTTGTGATTAAAGATGGATATGTGACTATGAGTAGTGCGGTGCCTTACGATTATACAGAGGATAAGGATTGTATGAGATCGGATATCAACTACAATATCACACAGGTCAAGAATGGATATAATCATCTGATCTGCCTTGGCCAGGGTGAACTTAAAGATAGACAAGTGCTGCACTTGTACGTTGATAAGATGGGAAATATCACCGATACGCAGACATATAAAGGCTTGGAAGAACGCACAGCAATATATGATTATAGTTCGGCCTCCAGTATTGGCGAACTCAGAACAGGAGGCATAGCAAGGCTTCAGGAGCTCAATGCAGACAGTCTTGACATGACACTTCCAGATATGTCAATGCAGATAGGCGATATCACAGGTGGCACAGAGAAGATTACAGGAGCAACAGTAAGAAAGCAGATAACAAATATCATAGCGAAGATAGATGATAACAGCATAGACATTGAATATTCAGTGTCATAGAAGAAAGGCGGATTTTATGAAGATAATAACAGGAAAAACAGGGAAACCACATGTAACGAGTGCAGATGATAGAGCCTTGCACAGAGCAGAATGGGATGGCGATGGATTTTTGTCGGTCTCCCAGCCACCAGTGCTGGTTAATTCAACGACACTTAGGGTATATCCGTGTGACATTATGTTTCAGGGGTGTCATGCTAGGGTTGCAGGTACATATGAAGATCTTACTTTCCCTAGTGGAGAAACAGGTAAAAAGCGAGTTGATATTCTTGTTGCAAGATACACGCTGTCAGAGGAAGGACTTGAGGATATGTCATTGCTGATCTTGACAGGGCAGCCTGTAGAATCCTCACAGGAGCCACAATCACCTGTGTATGAAACTGGCATAATAGCCAATAATGTAAGTGTCGCCGACATGCCGCTTTACAAAATTATACACGATGGAATAAATGCGAGTGAGCCGGTTACGATTGCATCAACTTTCCCCCCACTTAGTAATAAATATACAAAAGAGGAGTCAGATTTAACGACAAAGAATATCAACCAGGCGATATCGAAAGCCGAAAAAACAGCGGCAGAGGCTACCGCAGAGGCACAGTCTATTGCAAATGACGCAGCATCAATGGCTGAGGAAGCTATAGGTAGGGCTGAGGAAGCGAAGGAAACAGCAGACTCTGCATTGTCGAAAGCGGATAATGCACAGAACACGGCAGATGCTGCAAAAACAGATGCTGCTAATGCGCAAAGCTATGCGGAAAAAATTGCAACAAAAAGCCTTGTTATATCTGATATAGTAGGCGCAACAGCGACTATACCAGGAACTGACGCAGGAACGACACTTCAATATGCCGTTGATGTAGAGCTTCCAATAAATACGGGTAGAATATTAGTTATTCCTAAAAATATCCCTAGTGGTGTCACATACATGGGATATGAAGCTTCTTCAATAAATCAGACTACATATTCGATAACTGTAAAAGCAAAAAATACAAACAAAGCAGATTCAAATATAAGCTTAGTCGTTGTGGGAGTTGCAAGACCTAAGAATCTTATATAGGGGGTTGAGCATGTATATAAATTTTGAAGCAATAATTCAGGCTGGGAAGGTACTTGGAGCTCTTGTGCTGATAGGAGGGATACTCATATCACTCTCCGGGACATGGCTGACAGGCGATAAATTAACATCTTAATTTAGGAGGATAGAAAGTATGAAAAATGCAATATGTACAACCGCTGGAGCAATAGGCGGTGTGATAGCATCCCTGTTTGGTGGATGGGATGCTGGACTGGCTACACTGGTCATGTTCATGGCCATCGACTATGTGAGTGGTTTGGTGGTGGCTGGAGTTTTCCACAACAGTAAGAAAACATCGTCAGGGGCCTTGGAGAGCAAGGCAGGATGGAAGGGATTATGCCGCAAGGGTATGTCCCTTTTATTTGTATTGATTGCTTACAGGCTTGATCTGGCGATAGGGTCAAACTATATCCGGGATGCGGTGATAATAGGATTCATAGTGAACGAGACCATAAGTATTGTTGAGAACGCTGGTCTCATGGGTGTACCGCTTCCTGAGGTAATCAATAAAGCAATAGACATATTAACATCAAAGAGTGAAGAGAAAGGCGGCGATCAAAATGAACGGAATTGACATCAGTGCATGGCAGGGCGATGCCGGAATAGACCTCGGTAAGATAGCGTATGACTTTTGTATCGTGAAAGCGACCGAGGGAACAGACTACAAGAACAGATACTTTGCAGCGCATTGTGATAAAGTTTTGAGTAGAAAAAAACTTCTGGGAGTATACCACTATGCAAATGGCGGAGATCCACAGAAAGAGGCTGACTACTTCCTGGCATACTGCAAGAAGTATATTGGCAAAGCCATCCTTGTCCTTGACTGGGAGGCAAAGAATAACCCTCAGTTTGGCAAGAATGATCTTGAATGGTGCCTCAAGTGGTGCAATTATGTATATCAGAAGACCAGCATCAAGCCACTGATCTACATCCAGAAGAGCGCCATGAGCGCCGTAAAAAAGGCTGGATATGGCCTGTGGGTGGCTCAGTACCCAGACTATGTTGAGACAGGCTACCAGGAGCATCCATGGAATGAGGGGGCTTATAACTGCCTTATCCGTCAGTACACATCTGTCGGTAAGCTCTCAGGCTACAATGGCAACCTTGACCTCAACAAAGCATACATAAGTGTAGCATCATGGCGCAAGCTGGCTACTAAGGCTGTGAAGATTGTCACTATTAAGCCGGTAAAGAAGAGAGTCAATACACTTGCTCATGAAGTCATAGCAGGTAAGTGGGGCAATGGTGCTAATCGCAAGGCAAGGCTTACCAAGGCTGGTTATGACTACAATAAGGTACAGGCGGCCGTAAACAAGCTCGTCAAGGCATCGCAGATGTCAGAGGATAAGATCATCAACGCTGTGGCACACGAAGTCATAGCAGGCAAATGGGGCAATGGTCAGGAGCGTGTTGACAGGCTTAAGGCAGCAGGTTATGATCCTGATAAGATTCAGAAGAGAGTGAATGAAATATTATAAATAATACAACATACAGGAAGGACTCCCCCATCACATTTGTGGTGGGGGTATTTTTTATGTACGAATATGAAATAAATAATGCACCATAAAAGGTGTAAAACTGTTGACATTACACCATAAAAGGTGTAATATATAAACATATTAAAGAAAGGGATCACATAAATGTGATAAGGTAGAGGGAAATGATAATATCAAATGTACAGATTGCTGAGATGGTTGCCGCTAGAGGTTATGATTATGCAAAAGCTTTAGATGATATTGATGCTGGCAGATCTCCAGAAGATGAAGAACAGGAGATTACAGAAAAAGAAGTTGATGAAATGGTCGACGCTATATGTGGTGGTTTCGACTGTGAGAACGAGGCAAATGCGCAGATTGAGGAAGATGAAAAAGAGTATATTAGAAAAATATACGAGTCGCAGGATATGATATAATGATTATTTATTTAGATGTAATCGATAAGCTGGCTAAAGCTGGATATAATACGACAAGAATTCGACGAGAAAAAATACTGTCTGAACATACTCTTCAGAATATAAGGGAGGGGAAATCAGTAACTTTAAACACTATTAATACAATCTGCAAATTGACAGGTTTACCTGTTGAGAAGATTATAGAATACCACCCGGATTAGGGCGGTATTTTTTAGGGGCAATTTAGGGGCAAAAAATTGATTTGTCATGATATGTTATTACACGAAGTATCTTCAAAAAGTAACGTATTTAAGCCATTTTGAGATATTTTGACATATCAATATATTAATTATAAAATAAACAATCTGTATAAATGTATACAATGGAGGAGAGAGATGAATAGAAGGAGAACAAAAAAGGGGGTGTCGGATTCTACAGAAATGGTAGATACGATAGGCTTCAATATGCGGGATATCCGCAAAAACAGCAGATCTTCGAAGTATACGGTAAAGTATATGGTTGCGGAGATAAATAAGCTCCTGCCGGAGAATCATAAGATAACAGAAGGGCTATATTACAAGTGGGAGAATGAGGAGAGGCTTCCGACAGTGCGGCACATTCCGGCTATAGCTAGTGCTCTCGGTGTGTCTGAGACTGCACTTTTTCACTGGCAGGGTATGAAGAATGGAACTGTCAACAGCAAATATAGTCAACTGGTTGAGAGCGTTAAAGCACTTGGAGATGACAAGACGGCTGATATAGCCTGGCTTGCATCGGGTTGGTCAGGTGACCTTAAAGCTCTGGTTGAATTTGACATGCTGTATGCAAGTCTGTTTGCGGAGGACAGACGGGATGTGGCATCTCTTGGAATAAGATTATATGATGTGTGCAGGAAAGAGGGCAGACTGAATCCGGATGTGCCATCTGTGGATTTCTCTTATTTGCAGCAGGCTCTCAGGGATCTGTGGGCATCAAAGTAAGATATAATTGCACAAATAAAAAAAATATCTTTGTTCTTTTTGACAAAATAGCCAACTTGACATGGTAAAAATCAAAAAATTCTTGACTTGTGCACAAAAAAAGCTATGATAATATCAAGGGCAACCGATTGCGCATGGAGCGTTGCGCAAATGCGGTGATACGTGCTGAACAAAAGGAGACTTGAATATGGAGACAAAAGAGTCAGGCCAGAAGATGACCATTTCTGATGTGGCTGAGGCGTTAAATATATCTAAGACTACAGTATCGAGAGCGATTTCCGGAAAGGGAAGGATCGGTGCCGAGACAAGGCGGAGAGTTCTCGAGTATATAGAGGAGCATAATTATAAGCCAAGCGTTATAGCGAAGGGGCTGGCACAGTCAAAATCCTATAATATAGGGTGGGTCATGCCGAGCGACTACAGCGTGGTGGATCTGCCATTCTTTCAGAAGTGCCTGATGGGATTGCTGGAGATGGCTGCGCCAGTGGATTATGATGTGCTTGTGTGTACAGTGTCACCGGATGATATGAGCCAGCTGGAGAGAATTGTTGAGAATCATAAGGTGGATGGGGTTGTACTTGGAAGAACTCTTGTGAATGATGCCCCGGCAGAATATCTCAAGGAAAAAAAGATACCATTTGTTGTGGTTGGAAGTATGGATGATGACAATGTTGTCCAGGTTGATCATGATCACAGAAGTGCATGCCGTGAGCTTACATCTATACTGCTTGCCAAAGGAATGACTAAGGTAGCCCTCATGGGTGGCAATAAGAATCATGTGGTAACCCTCAACAGGTATAGAGGATATCTTGATGCGATGGAGGATATGGAGGTACCGGTAGATAACAGCCTGGTATACTTTGATATAGATAATTCAGTATTATGTGAACATGCCATTGAAGAGATAATGAAGCAGAAAGCAGAATGCATACTGTGTATGGATGATGGAATATGCCAGAATGTACTTAATATATTGGATAAGAAGGGCATAAAGGTGCCAACTGATGTGAGAGTTGCGTCATTCTACAACAGCTCACTTCTGAACAATTACCAGCCTGCGATCACATCGCTCCAGTTTGATCCGCGTGAGCTTGGAATGGTAGCATGTAAACTGCTGGTGGATTTTATAGAGGGCAACGAAGTTAAGAAGAAGACACATCTGGGTTATGAACTCAGATTAAAAGAGTCAACGAAGTAATTCATAGTTATATATCCTTCCCAGAGGGGCGTCAGTGTTTGGCTGACGCCCTGTTTTTATGTGAAAAGAGCCAGAATATGCGCAACATGCGCAAAAAATGATGCGCGACGGGCATGAAAATACACCATAGAATATTGCTGTTATAGCAATATTCTATGGTGTAACAAAGAGAAAAGTAATGAAAAAACGGCCTAAATGAGTGTAATAATGGCTGGAAAAGGAAATGAAACATGAAAATCTTACATATGGGATTGCAGATGATTAACAAATATTACCATATATAGTGTGCAACGCAAACGGGTGCGCAAAATATAACGAACATGGAAACGTTTCCAAACAAAGTGACTTGTGCAAAATGTATATTTTTTTATTTTGAAAGTTATATGAATTAGTAGTTGACAACAATAAACAGAACTGATAATATATAACCATAAAGAACAACCGATTGCGCACGGGAAACAAAAAGAGCAACTAATTTTCTTATTATTTATTTAAAGAGGAGGACATAAGAATGAGAAAGAAAGTTTTATCATTAACACTTGTTGCTGCGATGATGGCAGGATGCCTTGCGGGATGTGGCAACGCAGATTCAAAGGACGAAGGAACAACAGCAGCTGCTGGCGACAGCACAACACAGGCTGCAGCATCAGATGATGCAATTCAGAACTTAATTGATGCAACAACAGGAACTGTAGATCTTTCGGTATGGGCTTCTGAGGAAGATCAGGATCTCACAACACAGGTTATTGAAGAATTCAAGAAAAAGTATTCAGATGTTGACTTCAACATCACACTCGGAGCCGAGTCTGAGTCAAAGGCAAAGGATGATATCCTGGTAGACGTTGAGGCTGCTCCTGATGTATTCGCATTTGCTGATGATCAGATCAATGAGCTGGTTAAGGCTGGTGCACTTCAGCCGGTACAGGCTACATACACTTTTGATGTTGCAAACGAGAATGTGGCAGCTTCTATAGAGGCAGCTTCTGTTGATGGAACATTATATGCATATCCAATGACAGCAGACAACGGATACTTCATGTTCTATGATTCATCAGTATTCACAGAGGATGATGTTCAGTCGATGGATGCCATGATCGAGGCAGCAAAGAAGGCAAACAAGAAGATCGCTATGAACGTATCAGATGCATGGTATGTATACTCATTCTTCCAGGGCGCAGGTCTTGACCTTACACTTAACGATGACGGACTTACAAATACATGTACTTGGAATCAGGCAGGCGGTACAGACGTAGCTCAGGCAATTCTTGATCTCTTTAAGACAGGCGTATTTGTAGATATGGATGATCCTACACAGGCAACAGCAATCGCTGAGGGTACGATCTGTGCAGCAGTTAACGGAACATGGAGAGCAGCAGACGCTGAGGCAGCATGGGGCGAGAACTATGCAGCAGCTAAGCTCCCTACATACACAGTTGCAGGCAAGCAGGTTCAGATGGCATCATTCTCAGGCTGCAAGCTTATCGGTGTAAACCCACATTCAAAGAATGTAGGCTGGTCAATGCTTCTTGCTGAGTATCTTACATCAGAGGATACACAGGTTACAAGATTTAAGCAGAGAGGTCTTGGTCCTTCAAACATCAACGCTTCAGAGTCAGAGGAAGTTAAGGCTGATCCAGCTATATCAGCTCTTGCAGCTCAGGCAGCATATGCAACACCACAGCGTGTAGGCGGTAACTACTGGACACCAGCAGAGACACTTGGTTCAATCCTTGCTCAGGGTAATCCGGACGGAACAGATCTTCAGAAGCTTCTCGACAACGCTGTAGAAGGAATTGAGGCACCTGTATCACAGGAGTAATTTTAAATAAGAAGTACTTTGAATAATATTTATAAGTTATAATGAGAATGCCTCATATGTCATTCGTGGCATATGGGGCATTTTAAAAAGAGAGGAGCTTTTTCATGAAGAAAATATCAGGATTCTTTAAAGCCATAGGAAGATATTTCAAGAATTTTGGTGTTGCTTTTGCAAAAGGTGATATATGGGTTAAGCTCTCAGCGGTTATCATGGGTGCAGGTTACTTCGCAAGAAAGCAGATCGTCAATGGTTTGATCATGCTCATCGTTGAGGCTGCGTTTGTGTTGATGTGCGTAGGCTATGCGGCACCAAACCTTGCCAAATTTGGAACTCTTGGAACTGTAAAGTTTGAGCAGGTATTTGATCCACTCACCATGCAGACAACTACTAATAATTACGACAATTCTTTCCAGATCCTTCTCAATTCGGTGGTTGCGTTGTTCATCATTCTTATATTCGTGCTTTTCTACATTCACAATATCAAGACAGTGTACAAGCTTCAGCAGATGAAGGAAAATGGAGAACATATAAATACATTCAAGGAAGATATGAAGTCACTCTTCAACGAGAAGTTCCACATAACACTTCTCACACTTCCGACAATTGGTGTAGTCATAATGAATATTCTGCCAATACTGATACTTATTGCAGTGGCATTTACCAATTATGACCAGCAGCACCTTCCACCAAACTCACTGTTTACATGGGTGGGCTTCAAGAACTTTGCAAGCCTGTTCTCAAACAGCATGACAGTAACATTTGGATATTCATTCAGAAAGGTTCTTGGCTGGACACTTGTATGGGCGGTCATGGCGACATTTACCACATTCATAGGCGGTATCCTTCTTGCCAAGGCGATCAATTCCAAGACAACCAAGCTGCCAAAGATGTGGAGAACACTTTTCATCATATCAATAGCAGTTCCACAGTTCGTAACACTGCTTTTGGTTAGAAACTTCTTCGCTGATTCCGGTATTGTGAACACTATCTGCTCAAATATCGGTATCACAGACCTGCTTAAGCATGCAGGACTTGTCGGTGAGCATCTTACATATATACCGTTCCTGACTGATCCTCACTGGGCAAAGGTAATGATCATTCTCATCAATATCTGGGTCGGTGTTCCATACCAGATGCTGATCGCAACAGGCGTTCTGATGAACATACCTACAGATCAGATCGAGAGTGCAAAGATCGATGGAGCAACAAATTTCCAGGTGTTCTGGAAGATCACAATGCCATATATCCTGTTCATCCAGGGCCCGGCACTTATAACAGACTTTGTAAAGAACATCAACAACTTCAACGTAATCTACCTGCTCACACAGGATGTATTCGTCACACAGAATCAGGCTCTCGCCAATTCGCATGCGAAGGAAGTTGACCTTCTTGTTACATGGCTGTTCAGACTTACAAATGAATACTACGACTACAAGATGGCATCTGTTATCGGTATCATAGTATTTATCATATGTGCAGCATTTACACTTATATCATTCTCAAGAATGATTGCAGGAGATAAAGAGGAGGAGTACCAGTAATGAAGAAAACAATAGGTTCAATCGTTAAACATATCGTATTACTTGTCCTCGCAGTTATCTGGCTGGTTCCGATCATCTGGCTGATTGTCACTTCATTCAGCGGATATAAGGGAATCAATACAGCGCATTTCTTCCCAACGAGCTGGTCTATGGACAATTTTGTTCAGCTGCTTACAAGACCTGACTCGGTTGTGCAGTATGTGTCATGGTTCAAGAATACACTTATTATTGCAGTATTTACATGTATCATCTCTACTATATTTGTAATTATGGTCAGCTATGCGATGAGCTGCCTGAGATTCAACGGCAGAAAACAGATCATGAGTGCGTCGCTGATACTCAATATGTTTCCTGGCCCACTTCTCATGATAGCAATTTACTTTATCCTGAAGATGCTGGGACTTACAAACAGCCATTTCGGTATGATCATAGTTTACTCAGCGGGATCGGGACTTGGATTCCTCATCATGAAGGGATTCATGGACACAATACCAATGTCACTTAAGGAGGCTGCCAGACTTGAGGGCGCTTCGGAGGCAAAGATATTTACGAAGGTAATTCTTCCTCTGTGTAAGCCAATAGTTGTGTATCAGGTAATCAGTTCTTTCCTTATACCTTGGGGCGATTTTGTGTTCGCAAAGCTTATGCTCAACTCAGGAGTTTCGAAGGACTGGACAGTAGCTATAGGTCTTTACAATATGCTTGAAAAATCACTCGTCAACAAATACTTCTCAGTATTCTGCGCCGGCGGTATCGTGGTAGCTATCCCTATCTCAATACTGTTCGTCATCATGCAGAAGTACTATGTAGAGGGCGTGACTGGCGGTTCTGTAAAGGGTTAAGGCGGACGGACGCCGCCTTGCTTGAATGACGGACGCCACAGTGGAGGTGTCCTGATATATTCAGAGGTCGTTCGCACTTGACTTCGGACGCAGCGGACACTAAGCTCAGGCTTAGGGCCTTCGCTAAGTGCCGGCGTCCTCGTATTCCTCTGAATACATGCAGGACACTCCGCTGTGGCTGAGACCGGCAGGATCTACAGGTGGCGGTCCGGGAGAGAAAAGTAAAGTATTAATTTTGAAGTGTAGACGCAAGGGTTCCCAGATAAAAATAATAAAAGATTTTAGGGCAGGTATCTGCAGGTACATATCTGTATGGTGTGGGTGCCTGCTATAATTAGACCCAAATTTGGGCAAAAATGGAAGACAAAGGAGAATATTGTCATTTTTTTACATGCAATATTCTGATTAGTAAATAAACACACATTATATAACAGGAGAATGAAGATATGGAGAATACATTTATTGTAAACATTATCCATCGTCCTGAGATGGTTCCTGAGTATGCCGAGAAGGTTACAGGCCATGGTCAGGCAGAGGATATCGGAAGAAAAGCTCTCCTCACAGAGTCACTGGACATATTCAAGTTCCAGCAGGAGACAGCTCACAAGAACGGACTCAAGACTACTATTCAGATGACATATGCCAGCCTTTTTAACGAGGAGGCTGTATCACTCGCCAAGGAGCATCATGAGAAGTATGGAGATGAGATAGCGCTCTCACTTCTCGGACTTCCCTGCACAGAGTTCAGAGAGAAGTACAAGACCAAGGACTTCTGTATCTGGATGTTCTCAATGGAGGACAAGAAGAATATCGTCGATGACGTATTTGGAAAGTTCCATGATATATTTGGCTTTTATCCAGTGTCTACAGGTTCATACTATATGGATGCTGAGCTTACAAACTACATCAAGGAGAAGTATCCATCAGTCAAGTGTGCAGTTGCAACATGCTGGGAGGAGGGCCCTAAGGCTTACCACACATGTAACAACTCATGGTACACACTGTTTGATGGCGGCCCATGGAATCCGTGGATACCTTCAAAGCAGAACACACATGCACCTGCAGCAAATGAGGCTGAGGACAGCGGAATCGTTGCCATCCCGCATCTTTCAAGAGATCTGCTGGCATGCTATGATGGAAATGGTTCTAACTTTGGTACACATCCACAGAACGTTCTCCGTGGAATGATCTATGACAGCAAGACATGGGAGTACCCATATCTGTACAACCTGATCGACCAGTATCGTCATCTGGCTAAGTTCAACAATGGATATTCATACAACATGATGTTCGTTGGACCAGGCTGGCTGAACAAGATGGGACGCTGGGAGGCTCCATACGAGCTGCTCAAGAAGAGCTACGAGGATGGAATGAAGTATTATGGCGACCTGAAGAAGGAAGGCAAATGTATCGACATGACAATGGCTGAATTTGCTGACTTCTACAGAGAGAACAAGACATACGAGGAGCCTGAGTGTGCTCTTTGGAAGGATATACTGTACGGATCAGACAAGCAGATATTCTGGTACTGCGATCCATACATGAGAGCCCAGATCAACATGGATCAGGGCGGTGCGATCGTTGACCTCAGACCATACGCTGCAAAGCTCAACTGGCCTGTAGGTATCGGAACTCCACATGTTCAGGATGCTTCATATCCATTCCTGATCCAGGAGAAGTACAGAGCAGGATATTTCACACACTATGCTGGAGAGGGTACTGTAAGAAGTGCCAAGATCAGCTACAAGGGTGAGGAGGTCGACCTCTGTCTGTGCAGAACAAAGGCAACATTCTCGCAGGAGGGAAGCACAAGAATCCTTACACTTGACCCGGTTGACATCGAGTTCTACGATCTGACAGTTAAACTTCAGACAAAGATATATTTTGAGGAGGGTTCATCCAAGATAAGACATGAAAGAACTATCCTCGAGATGAGCAACCCTGATGCAGAGGTTGAAATCAATGAGTACATGGTGGCATGCTACGGTACAACAGAGTACCCAGAGGACATGACAGGAATCACTCTCACAGCAAAGAATGCTTCAGAGAGCAAGTCACTCACATATGAGTACAAGTGCAGAGAAGAGGATCTCGCAGGCGCCGATGAGGTGTCAGCAGTTATACCTGCGATCGAGACAAAGGCTGCCATGGGAGCATCTGGCAGCGATGCAACAGGATATTTCAAAGAGGGATATGCGTTCTCGCCAATGTTCACTCTCGGGTTTACAAAGACACTTAAGGATAAGGAGGTATTTTCAACATGGCTCAGTCTGGAAAAGGCAAATTAAATTACAGATGTCCAATGTGTTTTATGAGAGATCTGGATATAGATATGTTCTATGATAAGGACAAGAAGGAATACTACTGTATCCGTTGTCAGTATGTTGGACCAGAGGAGGACGTTCTGGCAAAGAACGAGCTCATCAGAATAAAATATGGAAGAATGTATGACAGGATTACATTTGACGACTAGGTGACAGATGTCATCTTGATAGAAGGCCGCCGACAGATGAAGATGAACTGGTACATCAGGAGTATGCAGAACATTTTTCTTCGGCGGCTGTTCTTGGTTATAACAGGCAGTAAAATAAATGCAGGTGAAGGAGACAAAAATATGGCAGATTATATAAAGGGCGTGGATCTCTCCGCTGTTGTCGAGGTTGAAGAGCTGGGGGCTAAATATTATGACAATGGTGTGCAGGGAGATATATTTGACATACTTAAGAACTATGGTGTGAATTCTGTGAGACTTCGTCTGTGGAATGATCCGTACACGGAGGACGGCGTGCCTTATGGCGCGGGCACAAATGACCTTGAGGTATACAAGAAGCTCGCGAAGCGCGCTATGGATCATGGAATGAGCATTCTGCTTGATTATCACTACAGTGATTTCTGGGCTGACCCGGGCAAGCAGAGGGTGCCGAAGGCGTGGAGAGGCATGGATGCGGATCAGCTTGAGCAGGCTGTGTACGACTACACAAGGGAGACTCTTTTAGATATGAAAGATGCGGGCGTTCTCCCTCAGCTTGTTCAGGTTGGAAACGAGCTTACAAACGGACTGATGTGGCCGCTGGGGCAGAAACCAGAATATGACAATATCGCAAAGTTTGTGAGCGCCGGAATAAGGGCGGTCAGATCGGTTGACTCTGATATTCCGGTCATGATACATCTCGACAATGGCGGCAACAATCCTATGTATGTGGATTGGTTTGACCACTACATGGAAAGAGGAGAAGATTTTGATATAATCGGAATGTCGTATTATCCGTTCTGGCATGGAACCATGAAGGAGCTAGAGGCAAATATGCGGGATATGGCGGATAGATATGGCAAAAAGATAGTTATCGCTGAGGTTTCCATGGGATTTACCATGGAAGACTACGCAGAATATGAGAAACTGGGACCTGACGATAGAAAGGGCTATGCCACAAAGCCTTCACTGGTGGAGAATCTTGACTACCCTATGACACCTGAGGGACAGGCGGAATTTATGAACGACATAATGAAACTGATAGATGATGTTCCTGGTGGCGATGGCTTTTATTATTGGGAGGCAGGCTGGATACCAGTACCGGGAAGCGGCTGGGCTACGGAAGGTGCTCTGTCATACATAGAGGAGTCTGGACCATGCGGAAATGAATGGGCAAATCAGGCACTTTTTGATTATGACGGACATGCTCTGCCGGCACTTAAGACTATACGTGATTACAAGCCGGCGCATGACGACTATCCACTTAAGTAAATTATGTGGGACGGAGGTGCCTGTCCCCTCCGTCCCCCGTAGTTTCTGATAGTAAAGTACATGTTTTTGATACATTTGGATATGTTTTGGATGGGCGGGTCTGTGTATAATATATGCAGATGCGCCTTTTTAATATATTTGGCAAATTTACAGATGGGGGACAGGACGGGTTGTTCTGATTGATCAGGAGGTAAGGTATGAAAAAAGTAGCATTGTTCATGGATGGCTGGAAGAGGTATTTCACCTATGCCTGGCCGCTGGGATTTATGCAGAAGATAAAGGAAGCCAGGGCTGATGTTAATCTGTACATATTCAACAGCAACGGCAATTGGAACAGGGACGACGGTTACAGCTATGGAGAATACAATATATACAATCTTCCGGAACTGACAGACTTTGATGGGATCATAATATCTGTCAACAATATCAAATATCCGGAAGTCACGGCGGAACTGCTGGACAGGATAAGGAAGAGTGGAGTTCCGGCTATAAGCCTCGAGACTGCTTTTGACGGTCTGCATTTTGTGGGTATAGACAATTATGATGCCATGTATGACATGACTCGGCATATGATAGAGAAACACGGTGCGAAGAAGGTGTGGTATCTTGCCGGACCGAAGGACAACTATGAGGCTCGGGAGAGATGCCGTGCATTCAGGGACTGTATGGATGAATATGGTCTGCCTGTGGATGATGAGGATGTCCTGTTTGGAGATTTTAGTTTCAATGACGGCGTGACGGGATTCGAGGAGCTGCTCAGAGCGCATGGACATACGTGTATAAAACATGAGAAGGACGGACCGGATTACGGCGGTCCTGCGGAGGTGTACGGTGAGATAACCAGCGGCAGTTTTGCTGATTCTGCTCCGGATGCCGAGGCTTCGAATAATGCGGAGATGGATGAGAGAAGGCTGGAAGAACGGGAGATAGTGAGGAAGATTCTTCCGGATGCAATAATCTGTGCAAATGATAATCTGGCGGTGGGTGTGTGCAACAGAGCAGAAGTACTTGGACTTTCAGTGCCAAAGGATTTTAAGGTCACAGGATTCGACAACTTTGATAAAGCAGCGTACTATACGCCGCGCATAACAACGGTGAGCAGGATCCGTGAGAAGATCGGAGCTGAGGCTGCAGAGATCATGTTGAATATATGGGCGGGAAACAATCCGGATACCAGCTCCTATATAGATTATAATTGTATATTCACGGAGAGCTGTGGCTGCGGCGCGGATGCCATGCTGAACGGCAGACAGTACCTGAAGAATTATATAATGGGAGTTGTGGAACGCGAGGAGATAGATGAGAGTACACTTGACTTCACGCATTTGCTCAGCAAATGTGGTGATTACAGTGGCCTTTATCTATGTGTCCAGACGGCATATTCGCAGGCAGAGTGTAAGAAATGCGTTATGGTTGTCGACAGATCCCTTGTGGAGATGGGGGGAGCTGGCCCGACTCTCTCAGCAGCATACGATGAGGATGTATTTGCTGTGAAAGGCTATCCTCAGAGAATGCAGATCGTGTACAAGCAAGGCGTAGCGGATGACGGTGACGATACATACCATAGTATGTTCCCTCTTCTGGATGATGAGGCCGGCGGCAATATATTTTTATTTGCGCCATTTCATTTCGGAGAAAAGGCAGTTGGGTTCTGCTGTGTCGAAAATGGATATTACCTCATGGATAAGCAGCTTTGGTCAACTGTAATGAGCGAAGTGAATGTAGCCATGATAAACCTGTTCAATAAATGGAGGCTAGAGCAGATCAATCAGGAGCTTACGGCAATATCCATAAAGGATCCGCTTACCCAGATATACAACAGGGAAGGCATGAGACAGATCGCCGCAAAGGCATTTGACAAGGCTGCGGACCAGGGCAGGGCACTTCTCATAATGTTTGCCGATATGGATAGGCTTAAATATATAAACGATACATACGGTCATGAGTTTGGCGATAAGGCTATAAGAAATGCAGCCAGAGCTGTGGCCGGAGGCGGTGGAATAAGCAGTATTCCGGTTAGATACGGCGGAGATGAGTTCGTATCCATATCTATATACGATGAGGATGAGACTCCTGAGGAAAGAAAGGCGGCGATACTTGAGAAGGCCAGGGAGATAGCGGCGCAGGAGAAGCTTCCGTTTGAATTGGAGTTTAGTATAGGCTATGTTATAACAGACCCGGATGGTGATAAAACCCTTGAAGAGTATGTGAGGGAAGCGGATCACAGTATGTATCAGGAGAAGATGCAGAGAAGGGTAAGCAGACAATGATAAAAAAATATCAAAAAATGGAGAATCAGGTCTTATGTGCTGATTCTCTATTTTCATTTAGTATGTTATAATTAACTGTCATTATGATAGTCTGCACAAGTGCAGCTGTCGCAACGATTATTTTATCATGTGGACACAACGTGGATTATTTATATTAGATACTTAGGATCAAAAGGAGGATATACAATGCTTAAGAATGTAACTGACACAGTATTTTACGTAGGTGTGGATGACAAGGACATAGACCTTTTTGAGAACCAGTATATAGTTCCAAACGGAATAGCGTACAATTCTTATGTCATCATGGACGAGAAGATAGCCATCATGGATATGGTGGATGCAAAGTGCGCAGACCAGTGGTTTGCAAATGTGGCAGAGGTGCTTGGAGACAGGCAGCCTGACTATCTCATAATCTCACATCTGGAGCCTGATCACTCGGCGAATCTTGGTGATGTGCTTGCAAAATACCCGGATATCAAGATTGTATCAAATGCAAAGCTTTTCGCAATGCTTCCAAACTTCTTTGAGGTTCCTGTGGCAGACAGAAGCGTGACCGTTGCAGAGGGACAGACACTCTCACTTGGAAGCCATACACTTCAGTTTTTTATGGCTCCTATGGTTCACTGGCCTGAGGTCATGGTCACATATGAGCAGAGCGAGAAGATACTCTTCTCAGCGGATGCATTTGGCAAGTTTGGAACATTGGATACAGATGAGGACTGGGCATGCGAGGCGAGAAGATATTACTTCAATATAGTTGGAAAGTATGGAATGCCTGCACAGGCACTTCTCAAGAAGGCAGCAGGACTGGATATCCAGAAGATATGTGCACTCCACGGACCAATCCTCACAGAGAATCTTGAATATTACATAGGCAAATATCAGCTGTGGTCAACCTACACACATGAGGATGAGGGAATCTTCATCGCATACTGCAGTCTCCACGGCAACACAGAGAAGGCGGCAAAGAAGCTGGCGGAGATACTTGAGGCAAAGGGGGCGCCAAAGGTTGCGATATCAGACCTCTCAAGGGATGATATGGCGGAGTGTATAGAGGATGCTTTCAGGTATGACAGACTTGTGCTTGCAGCACCTACATATGATGGCGGTGTGATGCCTGTCATGGCGGATTTCATCAACCACCTGAAGATGAAGGCATACCAGAAGAGAAAGGTCGCTTTCATTGAAAATGGTTCATGGGCACCAATGGCGGCGAAACTCATGAAAGAGCAGATGGCAGCGATGAAGGATATAGAGATCGTGGATGAGCATGTGACCATAAGGTCCGCGTTCAAGCAGTCGGATGTGGCAGCGCTCGAAGCTTTGGCTGGAAAACTGTTATAAGAGATAAGGATAATAAACATAAAGTAAGTCTGAAACCGACTTACATACGTAGTTATTATTCATCTAACAGGTGAGTTGTCACAATAAAGTTGTTACACAGAGTTGCTATACATATCGTGAGCAGGGAATTTGAGCCTGCCGGTCCTTAGGTTGCGCTGTGAGGCGGCACCTTAGTACCGCTGCAGGGCGAAATAAGCGGAAGCGACCCAGCGAATGATATGTATAGCAGCTCTGTGTTCAAAGATAGAATTGGCAACTCACCGTCACATCAATAATGTAAGGAAGGTGTAAGACATGGCTAAGTCCATGGTTTCCGGTAAGCCCCTCAGTCTGATGCTGCAGTTTGCCACCCCGCTCTTGCTCGGCAATCTGCTCCAGCAGACGTACAACGTAATAGATGCGGCTATTGTGGGGCAGATACTGGGAGATAAGGCTCTGGCGGGAGTTGGAGCAAGCAGCAGTATACAGTTTCTGGTTCTGGGATTCTGTATGGGCTGTTGCGCAGGATTTGGTGTTCCTGTTGCAAAGTATTTTGGTGCAAATAATCTGCACAAGATGAGAAAGTATATATTTAACAGCGCGGTGCTGACGGGCATCATAGCGTTGATAGTCACGATTGTATGTTCGGTGTGCTGTAATCAGATACTTCATCTGCTTTCGGTTCCGCAGGATATATATGACAAGGCATATGCTTATCTTATAGTTATATTCCTGGGAATTCCGTTCACACTCATGTACAACTATCTGTCAAGTGTGCTCAGGTCTCTGGGAGACAGCAGAACGCCGTTCATGTTTCTGGCGTTCTCGGCAATACTCAACATATTCCTTGACCTGTTCTGCATAGTTGTCCTCAAATGGGACTGCGCCGGTGCGGCTATAGCAACCATCACGGCACAGGCGGTGAGTGGAATATTGTGTCTTGTATATATCTTCAAGAAGGTTCAGATCATGCATCTTGAGGCGGAGGACAGGGAGATAGAGGGATCTGCAGTGAAGGAACTTCTCGTCATGGGAATTCCGACAGGCCTGCAGTTTTCCATAACTGCCATAGGAAGTATGGTCATGCAGTCTGCAAATAACAAGCTGGGAAGTTTGTATGTGTCAGGCTTCACAGCCGGTATGAGGATAAAGCAGTTCACTATGTGTCCATTTGATGCATTTGCAACGGCGGCATCTGTGTTCTGCAGCCAGAACCTTGGCGCCGGACAGGCAAAACGTATAAAACAGGGCTTGTGGCAGGCGATAGCAGTCGCAGTGGGATATGGATTGATAGCAGGACTTATCATGATATTCTTTGGCAGGCCGCTCTCAATGATATTTGTAAAGAAGAGCGCAGTCAACGTACTTGATGCCTCTGCGAAATACCTCAGATGTATGGGATTCTTCTACTGGAGTCTCGGTATACTGAACGTGGCGCGTATGGTGACACAGGGACTTGGATATTCCGGTCGGGCTATATTCTCAGGTGTTACAGAGATGGCGGCCAGGATCATAGTGAGCCTGGGATTTGTCGGAACATTTGGATTCACGGCCATCTGTTTTGCTGACCAGACAGCGTGGGTCACAGCGACCATCTATATATTGCCGACATGTCTTTACTGTGTGAAGAAGTCCACGGCGAAGATTGCTGCGGGAACGGTGTGATATGGAAAAGATAAAAATGCGTATGAATAACCGAGACTGTTGTCTGAGGATTCATACGCATTTTATAGTTGTGACATATTCGGTTTATATTACTTTTCCTTGCTGTCATCAAGCAGCTTGGGAGTGTTGGAGTTTAATGGGGATAGTATGCTGCGCCCTATCTGCTTTTCAAGGGATTCACGTGCATTTCTGGCAATATTGCCACCTTGGATGGTAGCATCTGTGGCCTCGGTTATACCTTGAGGATTAGTTGCCTTTGATATCTCTGTTGTTGATATCTCTGCAAGAGCATTCAGGACAAGCTCTGTGTTAGTCATATTGTCTCTGAGATTTTCTTTTTTCAGTCCCTTAAACTTTTTATATTCTTTCACTGTCTTTCCTGACCATGCGGCAGTAAGTATGTTTGTAAGAGAAGCATACTGTCTGGAATCGGTAATTCCGGCACGCCTCCACTCATTGGTCATATCTTTACGAATCTCTATCCCACGCATACGCTGGGCTATCCAATCTTCAGAATATCCTTTGTTGCGGTATGATTCTATAGCACGATCTATAGCAATCTGAGGATCAACTTCCTCGTCCAGACGTTGTTTGCCCACCATTGCCAGCCATTGCTTGAATGGCTCAGCCTTTTTTGACGGAATGGACTGGATAATTCTCAATAACCCATGTGTGTTTGTTGCTTGGATTTTACGCATTTTACCATCAGCGGCTATCATTTGAATAGGGGTACAAATTGTACCCCAGTTAGCTGATAATTCTGGGTCGCGGGATCGTAACTTTTTTACATATTGTTTTGGATCGGAACTATCGGTCAAAACGTTAATTACATCAATTATGGAAAAATACCATTCCTCCTCCTGTGAGTGCCATACTTTTCTGATTTTATCATCATATATAAATTCAAGTTCCTGTTCGCTTAACTCGGGTATATCTGATACCTCAATAGGAGCAGTCGAGGAAGTATTCTCATCATATACATAAAAAAGCATAATAATCACTCCAATCCATTAAAATTTTGCCCTTAACTCCACTACCTTACCAATGATCTTGACAGGTTTATTTTTTATGGTTTCATCGTCAAAATAGAGCGGTGCATAGCTGGGGTTGGTGGAAATCAGTTCCAGTCCTTCTTTATATTTTCTCAGGCGTTTGCACACGGCGTCTTCACCAGCTATTGTAGCAATAACAGTGTCCCCTGTGTCTGCATCATCCTGTTGACGGACAATTACAACGTCGCCGCTGCTGATCTTGGGTTCCATGCTATCCCCCTTTATTCTAAGAGCGTAGAATTCGCCAGTTTTAGCAAGACTTTCGGGTATTTCTTCTGTATCAATAATCTTTTCGGTTGAACAAAATGTTTTGTCACATGATATATAATCAAATACAGGAATTGCATATGCCTCTGATTTCTTTTGACTTCTTATGATATCTTTTTCTTCCAGAAGATCAGACCTAGAGCAATTGAAAATAGCGCACATGTGGTCAATTTTGTCCATTCGGGGAGACTTTAGTCCGTTACACCAATTTGACACAGTTGCAGTGCTGACATTCATCTGCTTAGCAAAGGCAGCTTGAGTATATTGATATTTATTAAGAAAAAAGAAAAGATTCTTTGCAAATTGGTCATTCATTCTTCTTTCAAATTCTATATCGGACATAGTAATCAACCTCCTTTTGAACAAATTATACACTTAAAGCTAATTTAATACAATATAAAATAAACATAAGTTAACTTATAGTAAAAAATAGCAGCGAGATAAAAAGGGGAACAAACTTTGACATATCCTTCTATTCATTATAAAATTAACCTGATTTTAATCTTTCTCATATTTTAGATTAATCATCGGTTGGTATAGTAATAACATCAGTTGATGATATCAGCAGCAAACGATAAGAAAGATGACAGATCATCGGAAGACGATGAAACTAAGATAATGAGAAAGGGTGCAAAGATTATGGATAAACTGGAAAAGGTAGAAAAGTTAAGAGAAAAAACAGGCGTAAGTTACGAGGATGCAAAGAATGCGCTTGAGGCATGCGATTACGATCTGCTGGATGCGATCATTTATCTTGAGAAGCTTGATAAGGTGAAAGCCCCTGAGGTGGAGAGCTTTACCACAGGCGAGGAACAGAAGACATCAACAGAGTTCGAGCAGGCACAGCAGACATATACAAATGACTGCAATAAAGTGACGTTTGGACAGATGATGGACAAATTTTTCAAATGGTGCGGCAAGGTGTTAAAGAAGAGTGTGGATAGCACATTCATAGTAGAACGCAGAGGCCAGACCATGATAAACGTTCCAGTGCTGGTGCTTGTGATCGCACTTATACTTGCATTCTGGGTAGTGCTTCCACTTCTTGTGGTAGGTCTCTTCTGTGAGTGCAGGTACCATTTTGAAGGAATCGGCGACATCAACGTAAACCTTAATAGCGCATGTGACAAAATGGCAGACTCAGTTGACAACCTTAAGTCCGACGTCAACAACAAGTAAAAAATGAAAAAAAGAATATCTTTTACCGATATTCTGTTAATTACCAGCTGACATCGTTTGTTGCGAAGAAGGTAATGTCTGTTGGACACATCCCTGCAATGGGTAGCCGTGGCGACTGAGCTTTGGTGCTTCTTGCCGAGGCATATTTCACAGGCTTACTTAAAAACCAAACTATATCAGCGTCCGTCATAAAAGAAAGGAAAAAGATATGGCACAGAAGATTCTCATTGTGGAGGATGAAGAGAAAATTGCAAGATTTGTGGAGCTGGAGCTGCTGCATGAGGGATACGAGGCGGAGAAGGTATTTGATGGAAGAACAGGGTTGGACAAAGCTCTGTCCGGTGGCTTCGACCTCGTGGTGTTGGATGTGATGCTTCCGGGACTCAACGGTCTGGAGGTGCTTCGAAGAATCCGCAAGGAGAGTGATGTGCCGGTCATCATGCTGACCGCGAGAGATGCGGTCATGGACAAGGTATCTGGTCTTGATGCCGGTGCAGACGATTATCTCACCAAGCCATTTGCCATAGAGGAGCTGCTTGCCAGGATAAGGGTTGCGTTGAAGAGACGCGGAGTTGCGGAGGTTCACACACACAGGATAGAGATCCGTGGAGTGTGCATGGACACCGACAGGCATGAGGTTACAGTGTGCGGCGAGATAGTTGAGCTGACAAACAGGGAATTTGAGCTGCTCAGGACGCTCATGGAAAACAAGGACATCGTTATGGACAGGGAAAAGCTGCTGAATGCGGTGTGCGGATATGATTACCTGGGAGAGACCAATATCATAGATGTGTATGTGAGGTATCTGAGAACAAAGATAGATGACAGATTTGGAGTTAAGCTGATCACCACCGTCAGAGGCGTCGGATATGTTATCAGAGAATGACCATTTTGGATGCCAGGATAGAGCAGATAGATATGTGACAAGCCGGATATCGTAGCAGAGCAAACAGATATGTGACAGACCAGCGCCGCATGACACGGATACGCACAGATAGAGAGAAAATACATGGGAAAGAAAACTAACGAAAACAAAAGAATGTCATCGATAGCCAGAAGGATCAACATGAGCTTCTGGCTCAAAGAACTGGGCAATGTGATACTTATAGATATCGTCATTGCCTTTCTTATTGTAAGTGTATTTGCTGTGTGGGGCAGGAAACAGCTGCCACAGGGCGTGGGTGGAATGAGATATTACGTTGAGAAAAATGAAGATGGCGGAGCGTATGAATATATAATAGAAGGGTCAGATGAGAAGAAGTACAGATATGACGTTAAGATCCTTTGGGATATCATAGAGATTCCGGGCGTTATATTGCTGGGGATGGAGACTATAGTATTGTTTGTTGCGTTGTTCAGGACAGCGGATGTCAGAAGAAGATTGAAACCGCTGAATGATCTGGCGGTGACGGCGGAAAAACTCAGCAAGGAGCCTATGGATCACAACAAGATAGACGATCTGGAGAAAGCCATATCCCATCTGTCCGCGGATGACGACGAGCAGGTTATACATACCGGAGACAAGGATCTTCAGAGTATAGAGATCGCGCTCAACAATCTGCTCAGGAATATGAAGGAGAATGAGAAACGTCAGATGAGATTTGTGTCGGATGCTTCCCACGAGCTCAGGACGCCTATCGCGGTGATCCAGGGATATGTGAACATGCTCGACCGTTGGGGGAAGGAGGATGAACAGGTTCTGGGAGAGTCCATAGAGGCACTCAAAAATGAATCCCAGCACATGAAGGAGCTTGTGGAACAGCTGTTATTCCTTGCAAGGGGCGACAGTGGAAGGCAGCACCTGAACATGGAGAAAACCGATCTCAACCGCATGGTAAGTGAAGTGTGGGAGGAGTCCATGATGATAGACGAGAGCCACAGATATGAGTTCCGGGGCACTGAGAATGAGGCGTGTGTGCTCGGCGATGTGGCGATGATCAAGCAGTCCGTCAGGATATTTGTCCAGAACGCGGCGAAGTATTCTGAACCCGGCACGGCCATAATACTCGGTGTAAAAGAGGAGCCCGGTTATGTCAGTTATATGATAGAGGACGAGGGAACCGGAATGAATCCAGGTGATCTGGCCCACATATTTGACAGATTCTACCGCTCGGACGAGGCCCGGAATAATGAGACTGGGGGCTCGGGCCTTGGCCTGTCCATCGCCAAATGGATCGTGGATGCCCACGGAGGCACCATACAGGTAATATCCAGAGCGGATATAGGTTCGAGATTTATTGTGAGGTTCCCTAAAATTGCTTAAAAAGAGAGGTTGCATATATTTATTGGTAATCTGAGTATCTGTGGTTGCTGAACAATCCCAGAATACAGCCTGCACTTCCTAAAATTATGTATTCTTTCATAAAAGAGGCGAGAGTCTTAACTGAGTGAACATCAATATACCATGGTATGATAGCATTAAAGAGATTTCCTCCGCTAAGAGACAGGATGATCAGTGTAAATGATAAAATGATGGCTATGGTGATGTTCTTCGCTGTATATACTGTGCCGTAATATAAACCGCAGAAGCAATATATTATAATAAGATTTTTGGCTATAAATCTTTCTGGGTAGAGAATTGTCCTGAAGAACAACAACGATGTTATTGCACACATTAATAAAGACAGGTATAAAAATGGAATAATTGTTTCTACCCATTTTATTCTGTGGGCTATGTAAAAAAGTTCCCGGCTTGGGCTATATACAAACGGCATAAAGGTTATTGTATATAGCAGCATAACGCACACAGGATATGCTATGCAGTAACACTGCTGCAGTGCGTTTTCTTTATCCTGCAGATCAAGGGGTTTCATCATCATAAAGCCCGTAATAGCAGCTAAAACAGCTAAAATTACACAGAGTATCATTCCCTTACGCAATATAAATAGTGAGTTATGTATTCTTTGCACCATAGTTACACTCCGTTCCTGTAAGACTTAAGAATATACATGTATCCATCTTCCAAAGTGGGATCAGCTGATGCAGGCTCTGAGGTATCAATAGAAGGGGAAGCCCAAAGCCTGGTCATGGCTGTTTTGATTCCGTCTGTAGTGTCTTTTGCAATTATATAGCCTTGATCGATAATTTCTATATAATCACACAAAAACTCCGCATCGTCTACGATGTGTGTGGATATAATAATTATCTTGTCATCACAATTGGTTTGTTTTATAAGATCCCTGAATCTGAGTCTTTCCTCAGGATCAAGACCTGCTGTCGGTTCATCGCATATTATTATAGGGGGATTGCCAAGAAAAGCCTGGGCGATTCCAACACGTCTCACCATTCCGCCAGACAGAGTATGAGCCTTTTTGTCAATATAACTTGATAAATTGACACTTTCTATAACTGATTCGATGTCTTCATCAAGACTACATGATGAAATACCCTTGGAAAATGCAATATAACGCATACATTCTCTTACGGTCATTCCGGGAAAAAGGCCAAATTTCTGAGGCAGATACCCGATATCAACAGAATGTATATTTGCTCCGTTCAGGAGAATGCTTCCGGTAGCTGATGGATATAACCCAATAAGGGATCTCATGAATGTGGTTTTGCCGGCACCATTAGGACCGAGTAGTCCGTGTACTCCTGATTCAAAATTACAGTTTAAATTGTGAAGAATTGTGTTCCCTCCCAAAGTAGTTGTCATATTTTTTATTTCCAGCATAATAATCCCCCTTTATCTGAACGGATACAAGTTACTTTATTCTGTTGTTTCAGTGATGCCAAGTTCGTCGTATACATCTTCCTGAATCTTTTGAAGTTCCTCATCGGTGAGAATTGAATCAATATTGTACCAATTACCTGTCTGTATATAATTGGTGTAGTAAATATCCAAATTACCTGCAGCATCAAACATCACCATGTCAGAACCATACATATATGCATTTCTGTGTATTGGTTGTATCAGGATTGTTTTCCCGATAAGGGAATAATCAGTTGCCTTTTCTTCAGGTGTATAGTTTATATATTTTTTTATCTGGCTTGTTATGTAGTGGTTTCGACTCGGATCGGTGTCCGCGCCAATATATGGGAAAATGTATCGCACATTATCAATAATCTGTTCTCTCCAAAATATGCCGGAAACAATGCTTAGCTGATCACTGAAACCACTGAACGTGTCACCGGACAAGCTGAGATTGCTATACGTAGTAAAATCAGAGTATATGGATACTGTGAACCTGCTCAGATCCTTAGGAAGCCGGCAATATCCGTTTTGAAATAAGTCTCCATTTCCAGCAATTGGGTAATACGGGAAGTTCCCAGGAAGATATGCACCATTTTCCCCTGTGTAGCAAATATTGTAGGATTTTCCTGTATACTTTATGTATATGGATGAGAGATTGCCGGTTTCGTTGTATATGCATAGCTTATTCCCATTTCTGCTATAGCGGATAGCATTATCCTGATCATCTGCTATATAGTCGATATTGTAATCTTTACAGAGTATAAAATGGTATTCAGGGAGACTGGTGTCTGATAGCTGCATATACATATCTGCGATCAAATTCTTCCTTATGTCAAAATGTATGTTATACTCTGTAACATAAAAATCTATTTCCTTTGTTGGAGTAAGTAATTCCTGTTCATTTGCAAATAAATCCGAGGAATCGTCTGCGTATCCAGGGTTACTACCATTATATGGGATGTTGCAGATATAAATAAAGGAAAACGAGCATAACACTGAAAATATGGTGGCAAAAATCAAAGATAACTTCTTGTATCTGAAGAAATTTGTGATCAAATATACGGAGATCACGCCAAATACTATATACAAAGGTTTGGACAGAAAATGTATATTTACAGGAATTAAAGCTGCTTCATCTGGAATATAAGTAAGAGAAGCACAGAATATATTGGATATTTCCTGTATACTGCCGATTTTATCTTCCGCAGGAAAGGTGAACTTACCCGATTGCAATATGGCAACTATAGTGAACCCAAATAATGCAAGATAGGCAAGGATAGTATTGTTGATATACGATATGATGAGCCCTGTCATAACCGCACAAGTGTTAACCATAAATACATGTGTGAAAATAGCCTTAATTGTATATATATAAAAGTCTGCAGAGGAAGAGTCTGACAATATACAAAGGCATATACAAAGAACAAACATGAACATACATAATAAACCATTTATGATAGAGAGAATAAGCAGTTGCTGTGATTCTCTTTTAATTGATGACATAGTGTATGTGCTTATGCTCTCTACCATATTGGTTTTTTTTACGATAGATGTGTATTCAAAGGACAAGTACAAAAACAGAATATAATAATATATGGAATTTCCAAGCATCATATCTGTATGTTCAACTATATCAATGTAGTTAAATTCTCTAAGCAGACTGTCTTCAATGAATTTGTATACTGAGTATAAAATACAAAATATGATCGCAGCGATGGAAGGCCAAAAGCATTGTGGAGTTTTCCTGAATAATATGTAATTCTGTTTAAGCATTACCTGATTCCTTTCAATATTTTAATAATAAGTATAACTACTTTACCTCCCATCATTAATAAATTATAATTAGTAAAGTTTAGTTGCTCTAAAATTTACGTAAGTTGTATTAATTGGTAAATGAAAGGCGGAAGATGTTAAAAGTTGCTATATGTGATGATGAGCAGAAGGATATAGACATTGCAGAAAAATGCATATTGGAGTATTCGTTTAAACACAATCTGGATATTGAATGCGCCAACTACAGGACGGGGCAGGAATTGCTGGACAAGATGGAATCTGGTGAACATTATGATTTTTTTGTCTTTGATGTGGAAATGGAGAAGGAGGATGGAATATATATCGCCTCAATTATCCGAAAAAGATACGACAAAAATGCAATTATCATTTTTGTAAGCAATTACCCGGGACATATGGGACGGAGCTTTTCTGTGCATGCATATAATTATATTCAGAAACCTCTTAAATATATAGAGTTGGAACAAGTATTATCTCAGGTTTTGCGTGAGATAAGGAACATGGAGTTTAACAAGTTGATTGTGCCAGCGGCAGATGGAGAAAGAGTTGTTAATATATCTGATATTATGTATATAGAAACCTCAAGAAAATTTCAAAAGAGTGTAGATATTCATTCTGCAAAAGAGATTATACAGGTTACAGGAAATTTAAAAAAATGGTTTAACTTGTTAAAGGACAAAAGGTTTGTATACAGCTTTAAGGGGTATATTGTAAATATAGATCACATAGTTACCTTGAGAGGCGGGGAGCTTGTTTTGGATAATAACGAGATTATTCCGTTGTCAAGGAAATATGAGGAAGAGGTAAGGAAGAGCCTTATTAATACGGTTATATCAGATGTGGGGAGCATCAGAGGTTAAAGGGTGAGTTATTTAGTATTAATTTTTATATCAGCAATTATGGATGCTGTGACTGTAAAAGTTTATGTAGAGAAATGGTTTGGGAAGCCTCCGCTTAGAATATCGACAATGGCATATTGGGGTATATTTATTTTAACAGAGCTGGCTTCAAGAGGCGGACAGCTTTTCATGATAGATGTGTCACAGGAGAAAGCAATGGTCAGCCAGGTGTCCGCGCATATAGTTATCATGCTCGTATTTATTTGCCTATATGATTCCCGTATAGCTGAATGTATATCTGCGTTTATTATATGGGTATTGGGTTATCTGGTGAGCATCGGTTTATCTGATGTAGTGGTAATTACAACGGATCAGATGCTGTATGACGGTGGAATAACTCATCTGATCTCGGTGATGGATATGTATGCACAGTTTATTATGCTGCCTGTCCTGATCATAATACTGGTAGTGAGAAATTATGTATCAGGTAGATATTCATTTAAACAGTTGGTCATAGTGCTTATAACTCCAATGATAAGTTGTTATCTATACTTGATAATACCAGAACAGATCGTGCTTTTGTCAGGGTACGGATTTATATTTGTGCTGATAATTGTGCTGGTCTTAAATGTTTTGAATTATTATCTGTTTGATAACATGGTGGATAATTATAAATTGAAAAATCAGGTAACAATGCTTGGTTATCAGTTGGAGCATCAGTCGGATAAATATGACCAATTGGTTCTTTCTTATAAGAAAATTGGCAGTATGGTTCATGATACCCAGAAGCATATAAGCTATATAAGGTCATGCATAGAAGAGAAAGAATATGACAGGATAAGAACAGTATGTGATAGGTATGAGGAAGAATTAAAAAATAAATATGTTGTTTCAAAAACAGGAAATCTTGTTATTGATACATTTGTGAACAGTGCGTATACATTTGCCCAAAACAATGGCGTGAAATTTCATACGGATTTTAAGTTCGATAAAAATTCAATAATGGTCTCTGACTATGATATGTGTATAATAATAGGGAATCTGCTGGATAACAGTATCAATGCATGTAAGAAACAGAAGGAAAAAGAGGGGGTATATATAAAGCTGGCAATAGTGCAGACAGACCGGCATTTGGTAATAGATGTGAAAAATAGCAGTACACAGTCTGACGTGGGCGGCAGTAAGGATATGACTCATGGATATGGTATACAAAATGTGAAAAATACCATGGACAAGTACAATGGAATAATGGAGATAAAGAATACATATGGGGAATATGAAACACTTGTGCTGATCCCCATAAATCAGGATTAAATGTACATAAACCGCATGCCCCCGCATAGACTGTAAAAACAGAATATGCGGGGGCTTTTTCTTTGAAGGATTACATAGAAGAGCGGGCAATCGAAGCGGCAAATTATATCATAGACACAAGGGCGACTGTGAGACAGACAGCGGACAAGATGGGTATAAGCAAATCAACGGTGCACAAGGATATAACGGAACGGCTGGTCCGTATAAGACCCATGCTGGCGGCCCAGGCCAGGGTGGTGTTGGATGCCAACAAGGCGGAGAGACATATAAGAGGAGGGCTTGCAACGAGGGAGAAGTATCTGCATGTCACAAAGTTTTAACATAGCTTATGTTGTATTTTTCTCTGATTTGGGTTAAACTTTTGATGATTGTATAATAGTGGACTAAGTGTGGGCTATTAGAAAATGGCAGTTTAACTATAGATTAGAGGTTAGGATATGAGATTTATTCATGTTTCGGATGTGCATTTGGGGATGATTCCTGACAAGGGAAAGCCTTGGAGCGATGTCCGTGCGAAAGAGATAGAAGAGACATTTGACAGGATCCTGGATATTGCGGAGGAGAGAAAGGTAGATCTGCTCCTCATTGCCGGCAATTTGTATCACAGTGCGCCGAAGGCTGCGGATCTTGCAAAGCTTGATGCCAGACTTGCAAAACTTACAAATACAAGAACGGTGATCATTGCGGGCAGTAGTGATTACATTGAAAGTGGATCTCCATCGGAGAATTATGAGTTCACATCGAACACAGTGCTTCTTCCGGCTGGGGAGTTCAGCAATGCGTATTTTGAAGATATAAATACCTGTGTGACCGGTTTCAGCTATGGACAGGCGGAATACACGGAGGATTTTTCAGAGGGGATAGATGCCCAGACGGAAGGCGCTGTCAATATACTTCTCATGCATGGAGGAGATGCCAGCCACAGTCCATTTAATTTCCGAAAGCTGGCTGACACAGGATTTGACTATGTGGCACTCGGACACCTGAGAAAGCCGAAGCACATGGTGAAGAACCGTATGGCATATCCGGGATCGCCGGAGCCTTTGTCACCTTCTGACACAGGAAAGCATGGCTTTATTTATGGACAGATAATAAACGGAGAGACAAGGATAAAGTGGGAGCCTGTTGCCTGCAGGAATTACATCAACCTTGGACTTGAGATAAAGCCGGAATATACTGACAGACAGATCGAGCATGCTGTTCTGAAACAGATCGATAAGATGGGAACGCAGAACATATATCGGGTTATCCTGAAGGGCCAGAAGGGGCGCGGAGTGAGACCTCAGTTTGATGATGTGTCTCAGGATTACAAGATATATGAGGTTGTGGATAATACGATGTTCGAGTACAATGCTGATGGTCTCAAGAGGGACAATGAGCACAATGTACTTGGAAGATTTATCGCTGAGTTGTCCGGTGAGGATGACGAGGTCAGCAAAAAGGCACTTGAATATGGTCTTGAGGCGATCATAGCAACTGGAGAAAAGTAATGTATATAAATAAACTTTTTTTGAAAGAATTTGGAAAATTCAATAACAAAGAAATAAAGCTGGACAAAGGCTTGAATGTGCTCTATGGAGAGCCCGGAGCCGGCAAGAGTACGATCAGGGATTTTGTGTCCGGTATACTGTATGGTATGAATAAAACCAAGGGCCTTGGATCCCGGGGAGACAATTTTGCATTAAGAAAGCCATCCGGTGGAAATGGATATGCCGGAAAGGCACAGGTGACAAATGCTGGAAAGAGTCATCTTATGGAGAGAAATTTCAACATGTCCACGGACGGTGCAACGCTCACTGATATAGAGAGCGGGAAGGATGAGAGACTTGTGTCTAAGAATTCCTACAGAGGTGTCCTGTTTGATATGGACAAGAGCACATTTGTGGATGCAATGTGTGTTGATCCGCCGGAGGAGATGGGCGGAGATGACAAAGCTTTGTGTGACAGACTCGAGAAGTATCTTCAGAATATGAAGGAGACGGGCTGCAGCGGAATAAACAGAGCAGACGCAGTGGCGTATCTTGAGAATGAAAAGAAGAAATATGACAATCAGAAGTATCTGGTTCAGATAGAAGAGCTGGAAGCCCAGATGGATGAGCTGGGTGAAGTTGATAAGGAGCTTGAAGACATCCGAACTGCCAGACGTGAGGAGCTTGATGCTTATAATATGGAGATCGCACGTTTGAAGAGAGAGGCAAGGCAGCTTGTGAATGAAAAGGATGCTGAGATCCCTGACGAGGATGAGGACAGGGAGCGAAGCAGAATATTCCTTGAGGTTGAAGCTATAGATGATGAGGACGAGCTGAAGGAGAAAAAGAAGCAGGAGAAGAAGGACAAGAAGCTGACGGACAATATATTTGTCATAATGGCAACAGGAATACTGGTTGTTGCGGTGGTCATGCTGGTGGTTCATCTTGTTGGTTTTCAGAAGTCCATACAGCAGCTATTCACGATATGTACGATTGCGTTTGTTGCTATAACCATCATAGATGGATTGTTCAGGAAAGGTGCATTCGACAGTGATAAGCTTCCGTCAGAGGAAGAGTTCAGGAGAACCATATACGAGATGGGAAGAGCAACTGAGTCAAGGACGGTTCGAGTTGAGATAGACAGAGCTTTTCAGGAGGAGCATGACAGGAAGCTTGATATGTTCAAGTTCCAGGAGCATGATGCCATAGAGAAGAGGGATGCCTATTATGAACTCAAGGAGAAGAGAGACGCCATATTTGCGGACTATGATGTTCTTGAGACTGAGAAGAAGGCCATAGATAAGGCTATCAATACCATAATGGACATATCGGAGGAGTTCTCAGGACTGTTTGCCGGTATAGACGGCAGAGTATCGGATATTCTTAGCGCACTCTCCGGTGGACAGTATCAGGAGGCAAAGCTCGATGATGAGATGCATGTTGCAGTGAAAAAGGATGACCATTTCTTCAGGGCGGAATTCCTGGGACATGAGGTCGTTCGTCAGGTGTATCTGGCTGTGCGGCTGGCTGTTGCAGAGATACTTAACAACGAGAAAATGCCACTTGTGTTGGACGATGTGATAGATGTGACCGATGAGAGTCAGCTCACGGGAGTGCTCAAGGCGATGAGTATGGTGAACACGGAGCAGACGATATTGCTTACATCCGATAAGGATCTGGTTAACAGACTTGAGGATATTCATATAGCATGCAATGTGGTGACATTGTAGAAAGTTTCTAATAATAAATAATTAAAAGACCTGCGGAAGCTTGCGATACATGGTATGTATCAGGTGAGCTTCCGCAGGTCTTTTTTGTAAGTCTATAATTGTATATTAGTAATTCTCGTAGTTATCTGAGATAGTGTGCTTCTCCTTGTACTCAGCAATTCTCGCACTGATTCTCTCTGATGGATCAAGAAGATCGCTGAGAGATGCATCGTGGTTGAGGTGATCGATAATGAGTGCAATGTACTTGCTCATGTCGGCTGATACATACCAGTCGCGGTCTGCAAGCTCAGGAAGCTGATAAGTGAGGTTGGTTGTGATGACCTTCTCAATGAGACCTTCCTCGTGACACTTGTCAAATACCTCAAGACCCTTGGTGAAGAGACCAAATGTAGCAAGTGCAAATACTCTCTTAGCCTTTCTTGCCTTGAGCTGCTTGGCAACATCTATCATACTCTCGCCTGATGCGATCATGTCGTCGATGATTATAACATCCTTGCCTTCAACTGAATCACCGAGGAACTCATGGGCAACGATAGGATTACGTCCGTCCACAACTCTTGAGTAATCTCTTCTCTTGTAGAACATACCTACATCTACACCGAGAAGGTTAGCGAAGTAGATCGCTCTGTGCATAGCACCCTCGTCAGGTGATATGACCATCATGTGATCGTTGTTTATTTCAAGATCAGGAGTTGATCTGAGGAGTGCCTTTACAAACTGGTAAGTAGGCTTTACGTTCTCGAAACCGCTCTTTGGAATAGCATTTACAACACGTGGGTCATGAGCGTCAAATGTAACGATGTTGTCTACACCATACTGCTGAAGCTCCTGGAGCATAACTGCACAGTCGAGGGACTCGCGTCCTGATCTCTTGTGCTGACGGCTCTCATACAGGAAAGGCATGATGACAGTGATCTTTCTAGGCTTGTCTGTCATGGCAGAGATGATTCTCTTCAGATCAGCATAGTGATCGTCAGGAGACATTCTCTGAGTCTGGCCACCCATGGTGTATGTGCAGCTATAGTTTCCTACATCAAGCATGATATATATGTCTTTACCGCGGACTGACTCGTTGACAATACCCTTTGCCTCACCTGAACCAAATCTAGGGCAGTCTGCCTTGATAAGGTAAGAGTCCTTCTCGTAACCGTGGAATACGATGCTTGACTTGTTCTCGTTCTGACGGTTCTTTCTCCATTTTACGATATAAGAATCGACCTTCTCTCCGAGAGGTACAATGCTCTTATGAGCAATGATTCCTAAGCTTCCTACAGGTATTGTTTCCAACTTGCTATCGTCTGGCATAATAAAAATCCTCCTAATCTGCTTTCGTTGTCTACCTTTTGTTCCTGGCTATGCTTTTCATTCTTTTTACATAGCGGATGTTATCTCCGTAGAGATTGAAGATGAGATAGCTATCAACTATTCGTGACATGATACGCTCTGTATACCTGTTCTTGAATTCCTGCAGATCAAGATTGGTAGAAATGAGAGTAGACTGTCTCTTGATAGTTCTCGTATTTATAATCTCAAATAACTGAGACAGGACAAATGAGTTGGTGTACTCTGTGCCCAGATCGTCAATTATAAGAAAATCGCAGTTATATATGTAGTCATACAGCATCTTCTGATGCGGTTCATGACCCCCCTTTATTATAATGTCCTGTAAGATATTATCAAATAAATTTATCGCCGACAAGTATAAAACTGTATAACCTTTGTCTAAAAGTTCCTTAGCGATACAATTTGTCAGGAAGGTCTTGCCTGTTCCAGTCTCTCCATATATAAGAATGCCCGGTCTGCTGTCCTGAAAATTCTCTGTGAACTGTCTTGATGCAGACAATATGCTCTGTGCATTCTGGTAAGGAGTGTAATTGTAGCCAGCAATGTGTTCATCTCTGTAGAAATCAGGATTGAAGCTGGCAAAATTCTCCGTCTCCAGCACCTTCTCTATGGTGGACTGCTGGTACAACTGGCTGATGACCATGTGTTTCAGACATGAACATGGCTTACCATCTACATATCCGCTGTCTCTGCATGCGGGGCAGTTGTATATCGGTGCCAGATAATCGTCAGGGTATCCGGTCTGTGCCATGAGCTGATGCTTCTCATCGCGGAGAGCGTGGTTCTTCATGGAGAGTGCTTCTTCATCCACTTCCTGATGCAGTATCCTTGCCCTTGATGCCTGGACGGCACTGTGGGCGATGGCATCGTCGATCTCCTTTATACGAGGGATCCTGGCATATACCTCAGCTTTTCTGTTGTCCTGTCTGCGAAGATTGTCCTGTCTGATCCTGCTCAGCCGGGACAAAATATCATCATAATTTATATTGCCCATAATATGTATATATTACCTCTTATCAAGATTGAGTTCATCTGCAAGCATCTGTTCCAGCTTGTCCAACTGGTTGGACATGTCTGTCTGCTTGAAGTTCGCAAATCCATTCGGATTCCTGGTGGCTGCAGGCTGCGCTGTGGCCGCTGATTTCTTCTTGAGGAACTCCTGATCGAGCAGTTCGACATCCCTAATGGATTGTACACCATTCTTATGCCAGTTTTCAAGAATTCCATTGACATATGCGAAGTTGGCGGACTGTGGCTTGGAGATTATGGCCTTCTCACATGCCAGAAGGATAAGATCCTCTGAGAAATTCATCTCACCTGTCCACGCGTCAATGTATGCGGTCTCTATGCTGGTAGGATTGCTTCTGCGTATTCCAAGTGCAGAGAAGACCTTTCTGTAAAATGGGTTGTAGGCGGAGCTGTCTGCCTTGGCCTTGTCAACCGTGTCGATTCCTTTTTCATACCATGCTATGGCTACGGTCTCTGCATATCTGAAGCTTGCCTTGCCCATGGTCAGACAGTATTCGATCAGATATTCAATGAGCTCCTGGGAGAAGCCAAGCTGGTCGTATATGTATATGAGACTTTCTGATTCAGGCATGGAAAGCGGTCTGCCAAAATATGCCTCTGTCTCAAACATAATATCAGAGAGAACCTCGTCCTCCTGTTTCTTCCTAAGAAATTCTGGTGTAACTGTTATCTTGTCAGGCAGAGTGCGCGCCGGCACCTCGGCCTTGTCTTCGTCTGCGCTCGTCGCCGTGATCTCGCTGTTGTTATCGTCATCTCCGGTGGAGTAATCCACGCCGAGAATAGAGAGGTCGTCAACTCCGCTGTCGGAGGAGCTGCCCTTGTCGTGAAGAGGGAGAAGAGTTATTCCTGTAAGCTCCTTCTTCTTGTTGTAGTTGAGCTTCATAACATCCTGGCTTATCCAGTATTTTATGGCTCTGCAAATATCCTTCTCTGTGAGATTAAAATGATCTGCTATGTTGGCGACAGACACGGGTTTACTGGAAGACATAAGTCTGACCAGATACAGATATACCTTAACAAACTCTCCGCTGGCGGAGGTCATGTAATAGTCTATAAAAAAGTTTGATATAGAGGAATATGTTTCGTTTTTTTCTGTTGTAATAGTAATGTAGCTCATGTCAAAAAACTCCTTGATCATACTCCTGAAATAGCGCATTTCCCTTAGCGCAAATGCATTATAACATGAACTTTTTGGAATGCAAACAGAACATACAGTCGGTTGGGAAAAATGGTGGGGATGTGGATAATGTGGATAATGTGGACGAAAAAGAGACATAAAAATACAAAAGTCATAGTTTAACAGGGCTTTGTAATATTGCTGTAAAAATTATGTCAACAAAAAAATATAAGCTCTGTGGGGAAAACTTTCCCACAGAGCTGTGTGGATAATGTGGATAACTAATTTTTTATCAGGTCATTTCCGATAGAATAGACGTTTCCGGCGCCCATAGTTATCAACAAATCATTTTTTTTGCAATTTTTTAAGAGATAATTTTCTATATCGTCGAAAGATGGAAGATAGAACGCATCAGTACCCGTCTCGGCGATCTTCTCGGCGAGTTGCTTTGCTGAGACAAGTCCGGTATCCTTCTCTCGGGCTGCATAAATATCTGCCACGATGACGTGGTCACATACCTTGAGTGCGTCTACAAACTCATCGAACAGAGCGTAGGTTCTTGAGTAGGTGTGTGGCTGGAATACGCACCACAGTTCGTTGTAGCTTGTGTTCTTTGCTGCCTTCAGTGTGGCTGCTATCTCAGTTGGATGGTGAGCGTAGTCATCCATGACTCTCACGTTGTCGAGGATGGTTCCCTTGTACTCAAAACGTCTCTCGGCACCGACACACTCTGACAGTCCCTGTTTGATGACATCTATGGAGATTCCAAGTTCAAGGGATGCCGCTATGGCTGACAGTGAGTTGTATACGTTGTGCTCACCGAATACCTTGAGTGTTATGTCAGTGATCTCTTTGCCGTCCACAACCAGTGTATAGGTTGGATGGCCGAAGTCATCGAATCGTATATTGTGTGCTGAATATTTGTTCTGTGCGCCCTTTCCAAATGTTACCACGCGGCACTCGAGGTCTCTGACAACGGTATCATAATACTTCATATCGCCGTTCACGATAACCAGGCCCTCCTTTGGAGTCTTGGTGGCAAATACATGGAATGACTCAGCGATCTCATCTATATCCTTGAAGAAATCAAGGTGGTCGGCATCCACGTTCAGTATGATACTGATAAAAGGCTTAAATGCGTGATAGCTGTTGGTGTACTCACATGCCTCTGTTACAAAGTATTCAGATTTGCCTACACGGATATTGCCGCCGATGCTGTCGAGGATTCCTCCGACTGATATGGTAGGATCAGTGTCCGCATCTATGAGGATGTAGGACAGCATGGAAGTCGTTGTTGTCTTGCCGTGGGTTCCACTGACGGCTATGGAATATTTGTAATTCTCCATGATCTGGCCGAGAAGCTGGGCTCTGGTGAGCATAGGAATGTTCTTCTCCACTGCGGCCTTGAACTCTTCATTGTCAGGATGTATGGCTGCTGTGTATACGACCAGATCTATGTTGTCTGTTATGTTAGATGCACACTGACCGATGTTGATAAGCGCTCCCATGTCGGCAAGCTGATCGGTGATTTCGGATGCTTTCATATCTGATCCGGTAACCTTGAATCCGGCCTTCAGAAGTATCTCTGCGAGACCGCTCATGCTTATTCCGCCTATTCCCATGAAATGGACGTTGATTGGCTTTGAAAAATTGATCTTGTACATTTGTATTTCGCCTTCCTTATATAAAAGATTGATTACTATATTTAAAAGTGTTTTTTATTATAGCATAACTGCCCTCAAATGAAAATAAATGGTTTTGGTCAATTGCATAGATTGTTATTGAACGAAAATTATGTTATAAATGGAGGTAGTGTGATAGATGCTGAGGAGAAAACTGCAAAACTCATGCGTATCGTAGAGGGCGTAGAAGAGGTAGAGAAGATGGATGCATTGCTCAGCCTGGCTATAACGGGCGGAGGTTATAACTGGATCTGAATGGGAAGAGTGATACGATCAGCAACTGGATCATATGCGTAGTGATTGCTATGACAGAAGATCCACAATATATATAAGTAGAGGTTAACACATGATTACAAATGACGCTACATTATTAAAGGTAAAGCACGAGGTGCTTTATGAGGTGGCAAAGCTTGCGTATGAAGGCAGGCTGGATGATGAGAGGGACAATCTTCCATATAAGATGGTTCCCGGTCCACAGCCATTTTTCAGATGTTGTATATACAGAGAGAGGGAGGTCATCAGACAGAGGATCAGACTTGCCGAGGGCAAAGCCCCTGGAACAGAGGATGATGGGAATGTAGTCCAGATCATCAACTCTGCCTGTGAAGGATGTCCTATTTCACGTTACGTAGTAACCGATAACTGTCAGAAGTGTATGGGAAGGGCGTGTCAGCAGGCGTGCCGTTTCGGTGCCATCAGCATGGGACGTGACAAGTCCTACATCGACCCATCAAAGTGTAAGGAGTGTGGACAGTGTGCCAAGGCATGTCCGTACAATGCCATTGCAGATCTGATGCGTCCATGTATCAAGAGCTGCCCGGTTGGTGCCATATCTGTGGCTGAGAATGGAACAGGTATTGCGGTCATAGACAAGGACAAATGTATAGACTGTGGTTCATGTATCCACAAGTGCCCATTTGGTGCGATCGGATCAAAGTCTTATATAGTAGATATAATAAATGACATGAGAGCCGGCAAGAAGGTATTTGCCATGTTCGCACCTGCCACATACGGACAGTTCGGTGCGGATATCACCATGGCGAGCTGGAGAACAGCCATGAAGAAGATAGGCTTCTACGATGCGGTGGATGTGGGACTTGGTGCCGACATGACAGCCATGGCAGAGGCAAAGGAATGGATGGAGGCCAAGGCAGAGGGCAGGAAGAAGACAACCTCCTGCTGTCCTGCATTCAAGCTTCTTGTGGAGAAGCATTTCCCTGAGCTGGCAGACAGGGTATCTGAGACCGTATCACCTATGTGTGCAGTGTCGAGATATATCAAGGAGAATTATGAGGATGCCGTCACAGTATTCATCGGCCCTTGTATCGGCAAGAAAGCCGAGAGTGCAGCCGGAGAGAAGGAATCTGCGGACTATGCGCTGACATACGGAGAGATCAGAGCCATGCTGAGAGCAAAGGATGTCAAGCTTGAGCCTGAGGCTGAAGATAACGACCAGTCCACACTGTTCGGCAAGAAATTTGCAAATGCAGGCGGAGTCACAGCGGCAGTCATAGAGAGCATGAAGGAGCTCGGCTGCGAGGACGAGGTTAAGGTGTGCAAATGCGATGGAATAGATGCATGTAAGAAGGCACTGACCCTCATGAAGTTCAACAGATTCCAGGATGACTTCATGGAAGGTATGGCGTGTGAAGGTGGCTGCGTGGGCGGCCCTTCAAGACACAGGGATCCGAACATGGCGATGCGTGACAGAAAGGCAGCCCTTGATAATTCTACAGATATCAACATCACAGAGAATCTTGAGAAGCAGGGAGCAGACAAGATTGATATGGTGAGAGATTAGTGCATGGAGGACAAAGACATGACAACAGTTTTGATATTTGTGATATGTGTGCTTATATTTGTGTGCGTATCGGTGGTTACGGCGATACTTGTATACAAGTCGCAGATGCGTAAGAAGAAGCTTCAGTGGGACAGCCGGCAACAGACACAGGATTCCAAGCAGGTACAGGATCAGTAGAGACTGTGATATATAATGAAATAATAAGATAATTAAGGCGTGCAGCGATGGAGATGAAACTGGACTTATCCGGGGGAAATTCATTGCTGCACGCCTTATTTTTATGGATTGAGGGAAAAACCTGTGCAGTCAAAATGTAATACCAATATGTGAAAATAAATTAAAACTTTTATTTTCCTGTTGACATGACAAAGAGATATGATAATATATGGATGTAGTAATCGAAACTACGTGTAAAGTTAATTGAAAACGCACATTAAAGTAACGTTTATTTTGATTGCTAGATAGAAATACGAACTTAGAAGACTTTTTATACTAAGTTAATACATAATGTGATAAAAAACGGCATGTATCGCCGGCGTTAAAAGGCGGAAAAACCGTTTTACCATATATATTATCAGAACTTATAGTTTATGGAGGAAATTAACATGTCAACAGAAATGAGACCAGAGCAGGGAATAGCAGGAAAGTTTGTGAGGTCAGCTCTTGATGAGAATGGAGTTCTCAGCAAGATTGAGTTCACCAACAGCGAGAATTTCAACTTCGCATACGACGTAATGGATGCTCTGGCAGAGAAGGAGCCTGATCAGACAGCGCTCATCTATGTATCAAAGGATAGAACGATCGAGAAGAAATTCACATTCCAGGATATCAAGGATTATTCCAATAGGGCAGCCAATTACTTCAAGAGCCTGGACATCAGGAAGGGTGACAAGGTAATGCTCGTGTTAAAGAGACATTACCAGTATTGGTTCACCATGATGGCTCTCCACAAGATCGGTGCCATAGCTATACCGGCGACAAATATATTAAAGGCAACAGATTATCAGTATAGAATTGAGGCAGCAGGCGTATCAGCGGTTGTGTGTACATCAGATGACGGAATCACGGCGTCCATAGATACATTTGCTGATGACAAGCTGACAAAGATCGTTGTAAATCATCCAGTAGAAGGCTGGAACTTCTTCGATGAGGGAATCATGGAGTGCAGCACCGAGTTTCCAAGACCTACAGGCGAGGATGCCGTAGGAGGAAAGGATGATATACTGTTCGTCATGTTCACATCGGGAACAACAGAGCATCCAAAGATGGTTGCACACAATCATCTGTATCCACTTGGACATTACATCACAGCAAAATACTGGCACTGCAACAAACCTGGTGAGGTTCATCTCACAGTTTCAGATACAGGCTGGGGCAAGGCTCTCTGGGGCAAGCTCTACGGACAGTGGCTGTGCGAGGCATGCGTATTCGTATTTGACTTTGATACATTCAGTGCGGACACTATATTCAAGCTTATAGAGAAGTACAATATCTCAACATTCTGTGCACCTCCAACACTGTACAGAATCCTTATCCGTATGGATATGAGTAAGTACAACCTCTCATCCCTCAGATACTGTACAACAGCGGGTGAGGCACTTAACCCTGAGGTATTTGACGTATTCAAGGAGAAGACAGGATTCACTATATATGAAGGATTTGGTCAGACAGAGACGACTCTTACCATTGGTAACCTTGAGAATACTACTCCAAGACCGGGATCAATGGGTAAGGCAAGCCCAATGTATGACGTGAGGATCATGAAGGCAGACGGAACATTTGCTGCACCTGGTGAGACAGGTGAGATCGTCATCAACATCGCAGACGGTGCGCCGGACGGACTGTTCATGGAGTACTACAGAGATCCACAGAGAACAGCCGAGGTTATGCATGACGGCTTCTATCACACAGGTGATACGGCTTACCAGGATGAGGATGGATATTTCTGGTTCGTTGGACGTGTGGATGATATCATCAAGGTTGCAGGCTACAGAGTAGGACCTTTCGAGATAGAGAATGAGATCATGAGAATACCTTATGTCCTTGAGTGTGCAGTTACATCAGTACCTGACAGCACAAGAGGTCAGGCAATAAAGGCCACTATCGTTCTCACAGAGGGTACAGTTGGCGATGAGAACCTCAAGAAGGAGCTCAAGAGATACTTCAAGGAGAACATCGCAAGCTACAAGAGACCTAGAGTTATCGAGTTCGTTGATGAGATGCCAAAGACCATCAGCGGCAAGGTAAGACGTGTTGAGATCAAGGAAAAGGACTGGAAGTAAGTCAGAAATCAGGTGAAATAAATGATAGATATAGATATGAGTAAGATCAAGCCATATGATAGATCGGTTTATTATTATGAGACGGACAGGATGCAGATAGTACACCACTCCAATTACATCAGATGGATTGAGGAGGCAAGGCTGGACTGGATGACACAGATAGGCTGGGATTACAAGTCTGTAGAGGATGACGGATATATAATTCCTGTGCTTGGTGTAACGGCTGAGTATAAGAGCATGTGCCACTTTGGCGATGACGTGCTGATACATGTCAGCCTTTCGGAGTATACAGGTGTCCGTGTAGGCTTTTCATATGAGATCGTGGACAAGAAGACAGGCGAGCTCAGGACACTTTGTACAAGCTCACATTGCCTGTTGGATGGCAACAACAAGCTTGTGTTTATCAGAAAGGCATATCCTGAGCACGATAAGCTGTTTAAGGAGCTGCTTGAGGATTACAAGAAACGTCAGACTAAATAAACAGAGGTATTGTCTGGTGTATAAATAATTTAATATTAATTGAAGGTTATTAATAGCTGGTAAAATTGTTTGTGTAACTTTTTTATCAGCTATTTTTATCTATTTAGACATGTAATTAGTTAAAACATCCTTTTTATATTATGGCGTAAATGCTATAATGGAAACGGTTGCGTGGGAATATATGGCAGGCCGGATGCTGCTGCAAGGAGGGATCTTTTGAAAGAAGTATCACTTGATAAACAATACTACAAAGAACATATACAGAACATATTATATGATAATTATGTGAAACTGGCGCTGGTCAACATTGATACTGGGGAGTATGTGAGTGTTATCAGTGTGGACAAGAATGCAGATAATTATAAAAGTACCTCTGACGTATCTTCCTATTTTAAGGATAATAAGGGACTGGACTGCTGTCATCCTGATGAAGTCAGAGAATTTGCATATATGTGTGATATGAAGCATGTCAAAGCACTCATAGAAGCCGGAGCCAGATCCATCGTGCGTAATTTCAGGTTCAGATTGAGACTTGGCGAGGACTATGAGTGGGTTTCCATGGATATAGAAGCTGAGAAAGAGCCGAGAGAGGACGGACAATGGGTTGTGTTCGGCATGAGGGCAGTCAGCCTTGACACCCTGGTGCTGGAGGATAGTCTCAGGACACTGACAAGGGTATACAGGCGTATATTCAGGATTGATGTGACGCACAATATTTGCGAGACATTGAGAGGCGGATATATAAGAAGCAGAGATGAGGTTAAGCATGACTGCCTTGGAGATTACATTAAAGACATGACTATGGGTGGTGAGATATTCCCTGACGATGTGGACAGGGTAAGAAAGTGCCTGTCTCCTGAGTTCCTCATAAAATATTTTGCAAATGGACATGACAGATTTACCATTAGATATAAGCGTAAAATGGATATGGTGTACAGATGGGTTATGACAGAGGTCATACCTACTGCTGACTATAGAGATGACAATAAGGTATTCTATCTTTATACGAGGGATATACATGAGGAGTATTCTGAGAGCATAGAGAAACAGGAGCTGTTGGAATTTTACAGTTACAAGGATGCACTCACTCGTCTCGGCAATAGAAATGCATTTAACATTCTGTGCGACGCGTATGCAGACCGAAAGGATAAGCGGTCGGTCGGATTCGTATTCAACGATGTGAACAAATTGAAGTATGTGAATGATCATTATGGACATAAAGAAGGAGATCTATATCTTCAGAGGGTATCGCAGATGCTGGCGCAGCATTTTGGCGAAAATGCATGTTACAGGATAAGCGGCGATGAATTTGTTGTCATCATTATGGATATTGCTGAGCAGTCGTTTAACTCAATGATCGCCAGATACAAAGAGGTAATTGACGAGCAGGAGGAGGCTCCGGTTGCGTTCGGCGCAGTCTGGAAGGCTGAGGCAGATTCCATAGACAAGATAATGAACGAAGCCGAAAGACTGATGTATGAGGATAAGAAGAGATTCTATTCGAAACATCCAGAGGTCAAGAGGCGCGAGAGCGTGGAGAACGAGGCGAATATAGCTGTAGGAACTACAGAGGATGGAGTTCCGCATTACAGGAATCTTGGGAAGACAGACAGGATATTTGACGCCCTTGCAGCTACAACACTCCGAAATTATATATTTATGAATGATCTCGATACGAATGTGACAAAATGGTCTGCAAGTGCTGTGGATTACTTTGGGCTTCCTGGGCAATACATATATGATACACAGAAAGTGTGGGAGAAGCTTATACATCCGGATGACAGAGCAATATTTGAACAGGATATTACAGAGGTGTTTGCGGGGCGCAAAAAGTTTCATGATGTAGAATATAGAATGAGAAACAAAAAGGGTGAATATGTGGTCTGTACCTGCAGAGGCTTCATCACCAAGAAGGAAAATGGTGATCCGGAGTTCTTTGTGGGCACTGTCATAAACCACGGAGTCATAGACGGGGTTGATCCGGTGACAAACCTGCACAATCAGCAAGAGTATACCAAGTATATATCTATACATTTGAGAAATAAGCAGACGATGAGCATTCTGGCAATAGGAATATCTATGTTTAACAGCATCAATATGATGTACGGATATGCATATGGCAATTCTGTTCTTAAGGATTTTGCCACAAAGCTCAAAAATGTCGTCGGTGGAAAGGGACTCGTGTTCAGACTCGATGGAGCAAAATTTGCAATCTGCTCAAACATGTATACCAAACAGGAGCTAAAAGAGGTATACAGACATGTACAGAATCTTGCACTTGACAATGTAGGTCTGAACGGCACGGCGATCCCGCTTAAATTATACGGTGGTGGTCTGATATATGACCACGTAGGAGCCGATGAGGACGTGATAAAGAGCAGTGTGGAATATGCCCTGGAGAGATCCAAGGAGGATCACCATGGTGAACTTGTATTTTTCAATGAGGAGATCAAGGACAATGATAGAATGAGGCTGCAGCTGTACAGCACAATACACAAATGTGTGGCAAACAACATGGAAGGCTTTTTCATGTGCTATCAGCCTATAGCAAATTCCGAGACAGGACACATAGTAGGTATGGAGGCTCTTCTCAGATGGAAACACAAGGAATTTGGAGTGGTTCCACCGGGAATATTTATACCGTGGCTTGAGATGGAGCCGTGTTTCTTTGAACTTGGCAACTGGATAATAGAGCAGGCACTCACGGATGGTATGGAGGTTCGCAAGATCAGACCTGATTTTGTGGTGAATGTCAATATATCAGCGACTCAGCTTGAGAATCATGGATTCAGGCAGGCTGTTGTGGATATATTAAAAAAGACGAAGTTCCCTCCTGAGTATTTGTGCATAGAGCTCACAGAGAGATGTAAGAATATGGATATAGCATTTCTGAAAAATGAGCTGGAATATTTCAGGAAACTTGGAATAAAGATCGCTATTGATGATTTTGGAACGGGAAATGCTACCCTAAATCTGCTCACGGAATTACCGATAGATGAGCTTAAGGTCGATATGTCATTTGTCAGGGGAATACAGGAGAGCAAGCCTAATCAGGTCCTTGTACAGGCGGTTGTGTCCTGTGCACATCAACTCGGATACAAGAGCTGCATTGAAGGTGTCGAGGACAAGGCACTGTTCGATTACCTTCATAGGTATGGTTCCACTTACTATCAGGGATATCATTTCTCCAGACCGGTTTGTCTGGAGGATTTTAAGAAGCTTTTGTGACAGACGACCCGCTTGGTAATATATACATCCGCAATCACGCTTGACTTACTGCACTTCGATTGGGTGCTATCTGCATGGTGCTCCGACCGCCAAAAGGGCGTCGGCGGATCTGTGCACCAGCAAGCACCATCGAAGCACAGACGTCTGCGCTAACGATTGTCGGATATATATATTACCAAGCGGGTCTTACGTTGTGTGAGGAAGGACATTTGCGTTATATGCGGTTCCAGCAGCGATAAGGGCGTTGCTGCTTACACCTCGGCAGGAAGCATCGAAGCTCGGTAGTCCGCGCTACCGATTGCAGATATCACAGTACCCCCTCTTCTGGGAATTGGTGTTATTTTAGGTGCTTTTTTGCAAAAAAGATAAAATTTTGTGCTATTTGACTTGATTGCTTCAGGTTGACATAGAACATGGGCGTTGATAAGATTGGGGTAATTGTGGCAAGTCAGATCGCTTGCTATATATCCACTCGGAATAATGTGAAAGGAGACACGATTATGAAGAGAAGAATTTTTGCTGTGTGTATGGCGATGTGCACGATGGCAATGGTTATGTTCACGGAAACAACAGGAAATGCTGTGAACGTGTATGCGGCGGCTGATGTAACGGATTCTACGATATATGCAGAGTCGGATGGTGTAACAGATTCTACGATATACACAGTGCCAGACGATATGACGAATCCAGCAGTATCTACAGCGACGAATGACGAGACGGATCCGGTGACAGGAACTGCGACAGAGGAAACTGCAGATGTGGCTGCAGTTGATTACACACAGGCCCTTGGCAATACTCTTGTATATCTGCGGAAGACTGCGGATGATCCTCAGTTTGGAGCTGAGTGGAACGTGATGACTCTTGCCAGATATGGTTATGAGGATGAGGCATGGTATGGGGAATACTATGATAATGTTGTGGAGTATGTTAAGGCAAAAGGCTCGGCAAAGCTTCACAAGAATAAGAGTACGGACAATTCAAGAACTATACTGGCCTTAACTGCGATTGGCGCTGATGCCACAGATGTTGGTGGATACAATCTGCTTGAGCCATTGGCCGATATGAATTATGTAACAACACAGGGAATCAATGGCCCGGTGTTTGCGTTGATTGCATTTGACACGGTAGGTTATGATATTCCGAAGCTTCCGGATGGAAGTGACGGTGTTCAGACGACAAGGGAAGGACTTGTTGAATATATCCTTGGACGGGAGCTTTCTAGTGGTGGTTGGGCATTTTCTGGTAGTAATGCTGACCCGGATATGACAGGTATGACAATTCAGGCACTTGCGCCGTATTACAAGTCTAACACAGAGGTTAAGACGGCGGTTGACAGGGCGCTTGATGTAATGTCGGGGCTGCAGAAGGCTGATGGTGGATTTGCTTCATGGGGAACTGTGAATTCTGAGAGCTGTGCGCAGGTGATATGTGGATTGCTTGATATAGGCAGGGATGCCGGAACAGATGAGGCATTTGTCAAAAATGGACATTCTGTGCTGGATGCTTTGATGGAATTCTATGTTGCAAGTGCTGGTGGATTTGCGCATGCGGCAAATCAGAATGGAGAACTGGTTGTAAATGGAATGGCATCGCAGCAGGCAGGATATGCTCTGGCTGCCTATGACAGATTCAAAAAAGGAAAGAATACACTGTATGATATGTCTGATGCAAAGCCATTATATATCCGATCCGTGGCGACAGCGGATGTGAAACTCAGCACCAGCACGTATGTGTACGATGGCAAGGCCAAGAAGCCGGGCGTGACGGTGAAGATTGGTGACAGAGTGCTTAAGGATGGCGTGGATTACACCATTTCATATCAGAACAATGTCAATATTGGCAATTCGGCAAAGGTAGTGGTGACCGGCAAGGGAATATTCAAGGGCTCAGCCAGCAAGACATTTGTCATAAAGATGGCTGCGCCGGCTAAGACGAGTGTGTCGGCGGGTAATGGAGCAGCAGGCATAACAGTAAAGTGGAAGAAAGCGGCACGGGCTGACAGATATGTGGTGCTCAGAAAGGTTGGAAATGCAAAGAATTGGACGACTGTGGCCACCACAAAATCTCTGAGCTACACTGACCGGAAGGTCGCAAATGGCAAGAAATATATCTATGCAGTTAAGCCTGTTGGAAGTGGCGGGGAGGCTACGTATACGACCCAGACAATATACAGGGTCAATCAGGAAAAGATAACAAAGATAAAGTCAACGGTGAAGAAAAAGTGCACTGTGACTTATAAAAAAAATGCGAGTGCTTCGGGTTACAGGGTGATGTATTCCACGGATAAGACATTTAAAAAGAATGTCAAGGTGTACAGGGCATCGGTAAACAAGAAGACAAATGTGACGTTGAGCGGACTCAAGGCGGGAAAGCGGTATTATGTCAGAGTTCAGGGATTCAAGAAGGTTGGAAAGACTTATTATTACGGAGCATGGAGCAAGACTGTAAACGTTGTGATCCGAAAGAAGTAGGTATATGGATAAGATCAAAGAATTTGTAAAGAAATATAAGAAACACATAGGTGGAGCTGTGATTGTTCTGCTGATCCTGGTGTGGGCTTTCTGGTACGGGGGAAATGCGCCGGGAGCCAGAGGTTTCAAGTTGGAAAAGACCGAAGAGGGAGTCACAACTGAAGCTGTAGGCGGTGCGGAACTGACGGAGACAACGAAGAGTGCGACAGAGGAAAATACTGATGCAGGGAATGACAAGAAAAAGAAATCAGACAGTTCTGTAACCGATACCTCCTCAGGAACTCATTCGGATTCTGATACATCGGAAACAGAATATCAGACTTCCGCTGAGAGCACATCGGAGAATGTGACGGAGCGAAATTCTGAGACTACCACGGAGAAGAAGACGGAGACTACTACAAAGAAGAATACCACCACGGAGTCTCAAAAAACAACTGAGAAGAAGCCGGGGACCACGACGACTACGGAAAAGCGGAAACCGGATAAGACAACTGCTGATTCTTCTGCCACGACAAAGGCAACTACAGAGAATACAACTGAAGCGCCGAAGAAAACCTACAGTTGCACTATATCAATAGGATGTTCTACAATATTTGACAATCTGGAACTGCTAAGACCGGAGAAAAAGGACTATGTACCTGATGATGGTGTCATTCTGGGAACTGTGACTGCCACATTTGAGGAGGGGGACACAGTATTCGAAGTGCTTAAGTCGGTGTGCAGGGATTATGGTATACAGCTTGAATATTCATGGACGCCTATGTACGGAAGCTATTATATAGAAGGAATTCACAATCTGTATGAATTTGACTGTGGTGATGGCTCAGGCTGGATGTACTCGGTAAATGGCTGGTTCCCAAATTATGGCTGTTCAAGCTATGAACTCAGGCAGGGAGATGTGATAAAATGGCTCTATACATGTGACCTGGGAGCAGATGTTGGATCCGAGATGCATTGACAGATTCGCTGAGACATGGGTACTGGACATAGTGATTGATAGGAGATAAAAATATAATTGTGAAAAGACAGGATTCATTTTCCACATATCACCCTATAGTCAATCTGGTATACTTTATATTCACTATAGGATATGCCCTGGCATTTACCCATCCGGTTTGCCTGGGCATGTCTTTTATAGGGGCATTTGTGTATTCGGTATTGCTTAGGGGATATGATGGCTTCAGGACTAATATAAAATATATGATCCCACTTATATTGCTGACGGCGCTCATCAACCCGGCGTTCAGCCATCAGGGAGTGACGATACTCACATATTTTCCGTCTGGAAATCCGTTGACATTGGAGTCTATAATGTATGGAATCATGGCTGCGTTTATGCTGGTGACAGTGATATGCTGGTTTTCGTGCTTTAACTGCGTTATATCATCGGACAAGATGGTGTATCTGTTCGGCAAGGCGGCGCCAGTGTTGTCACTGATACTTTCCATGACACTGAGGTTTATTCCGGACATATCAGGACAGTTTGGAAAGGTGTACAGAGCTCAGAGGGCATCTGGATACAAACCAAAAGGTTCGTATTTTGTGAGAATTAGAACGGGCTGCCATGTGTTTTCTGCCGTTGTAACCTGGGCTCTTGAACGGGCGCTTGTCACTGCAGACAGTATGAGATCAAGGGGATATGGACTTTCCGGAAGATCTGCATATTCACTGTATAGATTTAGAAAAAGTGATACTAAAGCGCTTGCATTTATACTTGTGTGTGGATTGTATGTGCTGGCCGGCAGTGTGTGCGGAGGATTTGCGTTCTGGTATTATCCGTCCATAAGAGGAAGTATAAGTGGTACACTTACTGTAAGTATGTATGTAGTGTATGTATGTCTTATATGTGTTCCAATATATATGCAGGCAAAAGAAAATTTTAAGATTCGCAAAATGTGACAAAGGAGAAGCGGTGAATATATTAGATATAAAAGAACTGACATTTGCATATCCCGATAGCAATGATGATTCGGGTGAGAGATATTTGCCTGATGCATTGAAAAATGTGACACTATCAGTGGGGCAGGGGGAATTCGTGGTCATATTGGGAAGTTCCGGATGTGGAAAGACCACACTTCTTAGGCAGTTGAAGACAAGTATCGCTCCTCACGGAAGATCGTCCGGGAAGATAGAGTTCAAAGGAAGAAGCCTGGAGGAGATGGATGACCGGACATCAGCAAGGCAGATCGGATTTGTACAGCAGGATGTCGATGCACAGCTTGTCACTGATAAAGTGTGGCATGAGCTGGCATTTGGATTGGAGAGTCTGGGATACGATAATGGATATATCAGACGACGCGTTGCGGAGATGTGTTCATTCTTCGGGTTGTCCGGGATATTCCACAGGCGTGTCGCAGAGCTGTCTGGCGGACAGAAGCAGATGGTGAATCTTGCGTCGGTCATGGCTCTGTCTCCGGAGGTGCTGATACTGGATGAACCGACCAGCCAGCTCGATCCGATAGCTGCGAATGAATTCATAGCATGTCTTGTGAGAATCAACAGGGAGCTTGGCACGACCATCATCATGACTGAGCATAGGCTGGAGGAGGTGCTTCCGGTGTGCAGCAGAGCGGTGGTCATGGATGAAGGCACAGTGCTGTGTCAAGGAACTGTCAAAGAGGTAGCTGCCACCCTGAAAAATGAAGGACAGAGGTTAAAGGAAAAAGGTATAAACAGAAATGGATTGTATCTCTCTATGCCGGCGGCTGTCCAGGTGTATCTGGGGCTTGATGGCTCGGATGAATCTCCGGTGACCGTAGCGGAGGGGCGAAACTGGTTGTCACAGTTTGACAGTAAGTACAGGGAATCGGGGCATGAGGTTGCGCCTGGGTATGTGCTGGTGGATGAAGGGGATGCCAGGGAGGCAGATGGTCAGAAAACTGATCATGGTGCTGGAGAAACTACAAGAAAAATTGCGAATCGTCAGGACAAGTCCTGGGCAGTCAGGATAGATGATGTTCACTTCAGATACGACAAGGGTTCGCAGGAAGTACTTCGCGGTCTGGATCTTGACATATACGATAATGAGATACTTATGATAAATGGAAGCAACGGATGCGGCAAGTCGACGTTGCTCTCCCTGATAGCGGGGGTAAATAAGCCGTACCGTGGAAGAATAAAGATAAAACAGGGTAAAAGTGTGGGCATGCTCCCACAGAACCCGGAGCTTCTTTTCACAAGACGTTCTGTACGGGAAGAACTGGTGGACGCAAGTGACAGAAAAAAGTTGGTGGACATAGTGAGGTTCTGTAAGTTGGAGCATTTGATGGACAGACATCCTTACGATCTGTCAGGAGGAGAGAAGCAGAGGCTGGCACTTGCAAAGGTACTTCTGTATGATCCTGATATTCTGCTCATGGATGAGCCGACAAAGGGGCTTGATAATGGGTTCAAGGCAGAACTCAAGTGTATGCTCAGAGATCTGCAGCGACATGGCAAGACCATAGTGGTGGTGAGTCATGATGTGGAATTCTGCGCTGTGGCGGGAGACCGCATAGCGCTGCTGTTCGATGGCGAGCTTGCCACAGTCAGCGGTGTTCAGGAATATCTGGCGGGCAACAATTTCTTCACCACTGCGGCGGCAAGGATCTCCCAGGGAATACTTTGCGGTGCGGTTACTGTTTCTGATATATTGAAGGCATATGGAGTCAGGGAGTCGAGGACGGTATGTGGAGACGGAAACAGGATCGACGATGATGCTATAATAAAGGACATAACTTTGACGAAGGAGCGCGAAGCTGATCCCTTGAAATGGTGGCAGATACTCACGATATCTGTCACGTCGGTGATCATCATATTCTGCTTCTGGCAGACCATGGCCCAGTCCAATCTGGCAGATCTTGTGCAGAGAGGGATGACCATCACGTCAAAGGGATGGAAATATCTGGCTATGTATGGAGTGATGATATGTGCCATAGCGGGGCTGCTCCTTGCTATAAGACCTGTCACCAGAAAGAAGAACGAGGATATCGTCATGGAAGCTGCCGGTCACAGATCCGTCAGGAGAACGATATTAAGTATAGTGGCTATGCTCGTTGTGATTCCACTTACGATATGGTTTGGATGCGAGAGACTTGGAGACAAAAAATATTATTTTATATCTCTGTTGATTATAATAGAGGCAATGATCCCGTTCTTCGTATCATTTGAGGGAAGAAAGCCCAAGGTAAGGGATATAGTCACATTGGCGGTTATGTGTGCTCTGGCCGTCACGGGCAGGGCGGCATTCTTCATGCTCCCGAACTTCAGCCCGGCCATGGCCATAGTGATCATATCCGGAGTGGCATTTGGCTGCGAAGGAGGATTTGTGGTCGGCGCAATGTCCATGTTCGTGTCTAATTTCCTGATGGGGCAGGGTCCGTGGACTCCATGGCAGATGTTTGCCATGGGACTGGTGGGGTTCCTGGCGGGACTCTTCTTCTCCAAAAGCGGAGTGCGGACAAAGAACACGACAAAGCTTGGACTGTGCATATTCGGAGCACTTATCTGTATATTGATATACGGCGGAATAATGAATCCGGCGTCGGTGATAATCTGGCAGCCGGCTGTGAACAGGAGCATGATCATAGCGTCATATGTGACGGGATTCCCATTTGACGTGGTGCATGGAACTGCAACGGTGATATTCCTGTGGCTGCTGGCAAGACCATTTCTTGAGAAGCTTGACAGGGTGCGGATCAAGTATGGTGTTCTGTAGACAAATAATAAAATGATTGAGGATTACTGCTATGATAAGAAATGAGAAACTGGAAGATATCTCAGATGGAAGATTATACGATGCGAATGATATGGTGAAGGCGTACTGCGATGAGTGCAAGGGGTGCCATGCCTGCTGCACAGGGATGGGGAGTTCCATCATCCTTGATCCACTGGACGTGATGAGACTTTGTAAGGAGACCGGCAAGAACTTTACGCAGCTGCTTGAAAAGGAGCTTGAGGTCAATGTGGTGGATGGTCTGGTGCTTCCAAATATAAGGATGACGGCGGATAAGTGCCCATTCTTAAACGATGAGGGCAGATGCAGCATACACAGCGCGAGACCTGGCTTTTGCAGACTCTTTCCACTTGGCAGATATTACACCGATGACGGATTCAGATACATCCTGCAGATACATGAGTGTGAGCGCGCGGGCAGGGCTAAGGTCAAGGTGTCGAAATGGATAGACACAGAGGACTTGCCGCGGTACACGAAATATATAAATGACTGGCACAGGTTCCAGAAGGACATGCAGAGAAACCTGATCGAGTATATGCGCGCTGGTGAGGATGAGACAGCGAGAAATCAGACCATGCTGGTGCTGCAGGTTATGTATGTGGGAATGTATGATGCGGAGAAGGATTTCTATGATCAGTTTGATGCCAGACTTGCGCACATTAGGAGTCTGCTGTGTATGACGGAGTAGAAAGGGATGGAATGGAGTATCTGGATGTAACTTTGTTTACCTTGTATCGGAAATCACTTGATCATACAGAGTTATAAATGTAAAAACAGGGTATAGAGTTTATATGGGAAAAGTTAGAGATATCATAGATAAGACATTTGAATATGGACAGGGCAGAGGTGAACTGCCGGGAGTCAATGAGCTGGCTGAAGCTATAGAAGTGCTGTCACGGATAGAGGATGTTACGGCTGCGTCAAATGTAAAAATGAAGATGATGGATGGGCAAAGTCTGGAAGAATCCCCCCAGAATGTGAAGATGTCAGGTGATTCCAGTGACCTTCAGAACGGCATTAGTGACTTTGAGTATCTCAGAAGGAAGGCTTATGATCTGGCTCATCAGAGTTTTGGCAACAGGATATATATAAGAGGACTCATAGAGTTCACGAACATTTGCAAGAACGATTGCTATTACTGCGGTATCAGGAAGAGCAACAGCCAAGTGGACAGATATCGTCTGACAATGGATCAGATTCTGGCTTGTGCCGATGAGGGATATGTGCTGGGATTTCGCACATTTGTGCTTCAGGGAGGCGAGGACGGAGGCTTTTCGGATGAGGCTATAGCTGACATAGTGAGGTGCATCAAGGAGAGATATCCGGACTGTGCTGTCACGCTGTCATTTGGCGAGCATCCATATGAGACTTACAGGCTGTGGCGGATGGCCGGGGCGGACAGATATCTTCTGAGACATGAGACCGCGGACAGGGTGCATTATGAAAGATTACACCCGGATTCGATGAGCTATGACAATAGAGTCAGATGTCTGTACGATCTTAAAAGTCTTGGGTATCAGGTGGGAAGCGGATTCATGGTGGGATCGCCGTATCAGACGCCGGTGAATCTGGCCGAGGATCTGCATTTCCTTGCGAAGCTGCAGCCACAGATGATAGGGATCGGGCCGTATGTTCCTCACAAGGAGACGCCATTTGCGAAGATGGAGCAGGGAACGGTCAGGCAGACGCTGGTGATGATAAGCATGCTGAGACTGATGTTCCCGAAGGCACTCATACCATCCACCACATCTCTCGGAACGATAGCGGCGGATGGCAGGGAGCGTGGGTTTATGCACGGTGCGAATGTGGTCATGCCGAATCTGTCTCCTGTGTCTGTCCGAAAGAAATACGAGCTTTATGACAACAAGATATGCACGGGGGAGGAATCCGCCCAGTGCCGCGGCTGCCTTGACAGGCGCGCAGAGGCGTTCGGATTCCAGGTAGTTGTCGATAGAGGAGACTATATATCATAAGGAGGACCCGCGTAAGCGGGAGATTCCTTATGATGTACGCAGACGCCGCGCGAAGCGCCTTTCATGCGTCTGCACCTTAAGGAGGACCCGCGTAAGCTCATTTTTACTCTCTCTCTTCCTTGATGAACATGAACAGAAAGCTTACGAACAGCAGACAGCAGGAGAACCAGATGGTCCTCATATCAAATATACGGATGAAGTGACCGCCCACAGCGGCACCGATTCCGAATAGCAGGATGATCGCCCAGTAGCACAGAGATTTGAACAGTGTGTTCCTGTCCTTTGTTCTGAAGTATGCACACAAGGCATCGGTGCCACTTCGGATATTTCCAATGCACATGGTACTGGCAAATGCATAGCCGTTGACCTTCCTAAATGCCTGAACCTGCATGGCACATGAAAATGAAACCATGGCATTTGCGATAAGATTGAGCCTTATGGGAAGAAATCCCACGATAAGAAGCAGAAAAATCTCACACAATACAACGATCTGTCTCCAATGAAACTGCTGCATATTCTGAAATTTCTGTTTTATACACTCGGCAGCAGCAATTCCAAGCGCAAAAAATAATAGAGGAACGGCATAGTGTACACACATTCTCCAGTTTCGGTCTACAAGATTCTGACCGAGAAGAACTATGTTGCCTGTCTGTGCATTTGCAAATACCTTTCCTCTGAATATATAGGTATATGCATCCTGCAGACCTCCTGATACTGACAGGAAGGCCGCGGTGATGAAAGATTCTGACATTTGTCTATGTGGATAAAACTTCATGGTTCATATACTCCTTGGTTGTAGATTTGACATTCAGGCGCTGATCTCATCTGGGGGATCTCATCTGGGGGACGGAGGTACCTGACCCCATTCGGGGATCAGGTGCAGTACCTGAAGGTTTTGTCCGTCAGGATCCTTGCAAATATAAGTCCAAGTGGCAGGGCTATGATGATCATGATGGCAGCCGCAAACCAGGACACGGCATCGGAAAGTGACATGATTCCAAAGTTGTATATTGCACGATAAAGATAAAGCCCTGGAACCATGATGACTATGGATGGGACTGTCAGTGAGATTCGCGGATAACCGTTGGTGCTTTTGATGAATGAAGCGAGCAGTCCGGCCGTGAGGGCTCCGGCAAATGCGGCGGCAGCTGCAGGGATGCCGGCAAGATCTACCAGTTCAAGACGGAGAGTGTTGGCTATGGCACCGATGGCAGCGGCTGTGGCGGCCATGTGTATGGAGCTGTTGAACATGATGGAGAATCCGAACACACCACAGAAGCTGGCAATCAATCTGAATACCAGATGAAGTCCTGGTGTTATGTCGAGTGCTACAAAATCCTGTGGGTGAAGCTTCAGCAGAAGCGCCATGATCCATGCGAACATCGTTGCCACAAGCACAATGATGATCGAGTATGTAAGTCTCTCAAGTCCGGATCTCAGATCCAGCTTTGCAAGGTCTATACCGCTGGTGATGAATGGGAATCCCGGTATGATGAACAGCATTGAGCAGATATATCCGGCTTCGTGGAAGGCGGGTATATGAAATGCCAGCTCGGCGGCCTTTAGCAGCAGTGCGTACACAAGACAAGCGGCTGACACGGATACAGCTATGTTCATATATAAAGTAAAATGGTGTTTGATAAGCTTTGTCCTTATGAGGTTTCCGATTCCGGCTGCGATAAATGCCAGCATCATTTCTACAGGCCCGCCGCCTAGGAGAAATGTGAAGGCACAGCAGGCGAGAGCAGAGGCAAGTCCGAGGCGGAGAGGAGAATACAAGGTATGTATTTTTTCTATCTCATCAAGTCTCTGATGGATTTCCTCGCCGGTCAAATGCGCCTCTTCATTTGGAAAATTGTCAACAAACTGCTCCATTCTATATAGCTTTGAGGTGTTTACGCCTGTATTGGCGATGCACAGGGACTGTGATACACAGTCGTGACCGTCAAAACAGTTGAATTCTATGGACATGAGTCCGACATCGACGGTACATGTGACACCCAGTTCTTTGGAAAGCCTGTTCATGGAAGTACGGACACGCCATGCACCTGTTCCACATGAGAGCATGATAAGACCGACTCTGCCTATGACAGAAGCCTTTTCAATCAGACCTGCCTTGCATATGAGTACATTGCTGTCGGCACTGGCGTAGTCATGCCATGGAATCTCCATGTGATTTTTTTCCATAATGTCTATGTATGATTCCGCATTTACGTTTTTTGCATTCTTACTTTTCCGCATATATGATCGCCTCGGCTTTCGCAACGTGTCTTTCCAGATTCTTCATGAGCAGTGAATCCGGCAGGAATATTCCAAGCTCGTCATATCGCATGCCTTGTTTGTCCAAAGTATCCTGACCGTAGAATACAAATGCCATGGGAAGATTCTTTTCCAGTTCAACCATGATATCCCACACAGCACAGTATGCCTCAGCTTCGGTCTCCTTGAGCTTTACCGTGTCCGGCAGCTCCCTGATGAGCAGGACTCCGGTGCACTCTTCAAGGATTTTCTGCCCGACTTCCATGTTGTCAGAAGTGTATTCATGGCTGTATCTGTACGCCTTTGCAAGATACATATTCTCGTTGTGTGTCATATGTGTGTATATATCGTGAAAGTGCTGATAATCCTTTTCTCTTACAGAGTTTCTGAATTCAGGCAGAAGTTCGCCGTGCTCACCGGTCATGATGACAGGATTGGTCTTGCCATCGGCGTTGAAGCGATATGGGATGAGGTAGGAATTCCTTAGCAGATCGAACATGGTATTGTTGCAGATGGACATGAGGAATGCCGACATATCTCTGTCCAGATAAGCTGAGAGCAGTGATTTTGTAAATTCTTCCGGTGAAAGATTGCAGTCGAAGTCATCATTGCAGAACAGGTAATTACAGAATGTGTCCATGAGCTTTTCACATGCCCAAGGATCCCTGAGGATCTTTTCAAATAATATTTCTGATTTTTCTTCCCTTGGGAAAATGGTATTTTCTTCCATAGATATGCGCATCCTTTCATATGATAAATGCTGTCTTGTCATTTAAATCTGGTTAGATTATACTATCGGAGTAGCAATAAGTGAAAATCATAATTGATATGGCAGTAATAACAAAATGATATGCTGGGGCTGCTACATGGAAAATAATTTTAAGAAAGGGAGTATAGCAGACATGTAATATAGTCTGTGGCTAACAATAGATTATGAACATTAATTTCGAGTATTATAAGATATTTTATTATGTTGCGAGATATCATAACTTTACCAAAGCCGCAAAGGTTCTTGGAAACAGTCAGCCAAATGTGACCAGGGCGATGAACTGCCTGGAGCAGCAGCTTGGAAGGATACTATTTGTCAGGACAAACAGGGGTGTACAGCTCACAAGAGACGGGGAACAGCTCTATTCATATGTGGAGGCTGCAATGTCACAGCTTCTGACGGCGGAGGATGAGCTGGCAGATGGTGAGAATCTCACTCACGGAAGTATAACGATAGGTGTCAGTGAGACGGCGTTAAATATATATCTGCTGGACAGACTGCGGGCATTTCACATGGCGTATCCGGGTATAAATCTCAAGATATACAACCATTCTACACCTCAGGCTGTGGAGGAAGTGAAGAATGGAAGTATAGACTTTGCAGTAGTTACAACTCCGGCTGATGTGGAGGCTCCTCTCAAGAAGATCGTGCTGCAGTCATATCGTGAGATACTTATCGGCGGAACGACATTTTCTTCACTTAAAAAGCAAAAACTGTCCATTGCGGAGATGAGGAACTATCCTATGATCTGTCTAGGCAGGGAGACTATGACATTCAGATTCTACGACAGAATATTCAGGGAGCATGGCGTGGAGCTTGCGCCGGACACGGAGGCGGCCACCACGGATCAGATACTGCCACTTGTGAAGTGTGAGCTTGGACTTGCATTTATACCGGAACTGATGGCGAGAGAGGCGGTAAAGAACAAAGAGGTTGTAAAGCTTTCACTTGAGGAAAAGCTTCCGGACAGGAATGTATGTCTTGTGTATGACTGCCTGCACCCGCTGAATGAGGCAGCAAAGCAGTTCAAGAAAATAATAGTAGAAAGCAGGTGAGAATATGACACTTCAGCAGCTTAGATATGTGGTGATGGTTGCGGATACGGGCACGATCACCGAGGCAGCGAACCGACTGTATATATCCCAGCCAAGCCTGACAAATGCCATCCATGAGCTGGAAAAAGAGATGGGGATAAATATATTCAACAGGTCAAATAAGGGAATAAGTCCGTCCATAGAGGGCGAGGTCTTCCTAGGCTATGCGAGACAGGTGCTTGAGCAGGCAAAGGTCCTTGAGGACAAATACAAGGGGGACGATGGCGGCAAGAAGAGCTTCTGCGTGTCCACCCAGCATTATTCATTTGCGGTAAATGCATTTGTTGACCTGATAAAGAGGTATGGACAGGACGAATATGATTTCAGCATAAGGGAGACACAGACCTATGAGATCATAGATGATGTCGCCAGGATGAGAAGCGAGATCGGAATATTGTTCATGAATGACTTCAATGAGAAGGTGCTGAACAAGATCCTCAGAGCAAATGACCTGGAATTTCATGAGCTGTTCGTGGCAAAGCCTCACGTGTTCATAAGCAGAAAGCATCCACTGGCGAAAAACGATATCATAACAAATGAAGAGCTGGAGGCGTATCCATATCTGTCATTTGAGCAGGGGGAGCACAACTCTTTTTACTTCTCGGAGGAAATATTCTCCACAACGGAGAGAAAGAAAAATATAAGAGTCAGGGACAGAGCAACGCTGTTCAATCTGCTGATAGGCCTGAATGGATATACTGTGTGCAGCGGTGTCATAGATGAAAAGCTGAACGGCAAGGACATTATATCGGTGCCACTTGCGGATGAGAGCGATATGAGGATAGGGTATATCGTCCACAGGAAGGCGATCCTCAGCAGACTTGGAAACACCTATCTCGGTGCGTTGGCAAATTATCTCACGGCTGGCAGTGACGAGCCGGAAGATTCAGTAAAAATTCCTCAGAGAAAGCTCCAGCACAGGGGACGCTTCAACGAGATGAGGGATGACGGAGAGCCTGCCTGCGGAGATGTGAGGGAGAAGGCGGCGGAACATATGAGAAGGGTTAAAACCACATAGCTGACATAGAATAAAAGACATAGAAATAGCGTGGGTATAGCAAAAAACTATATCCACGCTATATTTTTATGTATTATACAAGCGAACCAGAGCTTCATATAATGTCAACAACAAACAAGAAAATAACACTGGTCTATGAGATATGCCAGTGAGTGAGCAGGAGGATATGATGAAGACATCAGTTATAGGATTTCCGAGGGTGGGAACATTAAGAGAGTTAAAATTTGCATCTGAAAAATATTTCAGACATGAGATAACGGCGCAGGAGCTTACAGGAATTGCAGCGGATCTCAGACACAGACACTGGATGACACAGGTGGCAGCAGGGATAGGCTTTATTCCGTGCAACGACTTTTCATTTTACGATATAGTGCTTGATACAGCAGTTCTTCTCGGAATTGTGCCAAAGAGATACAGAGAGCTAAATGTCTCAAAGCTTGACACGTACTTTGCCATGGCAAGGGGGTATCAGGGAGAATCCGGGGATGTGAAGGCTCTTGCGATGAAGAAGTGGTTTAACACAAACTATCATTACATAGTTCCGGAGATAGAGGATGACACAGTGATAAGCCTTGACTGCGAGAAACTTACAGGTGAATACGAGGAGGCCAAGGAGCTGGGGATCAAGACAAAGCCTGTGGTTATAGGACCATACACAATGCTTAAGCTATGCAGATATGTGGGATCAAAGAATGCAGAAGACTTTGCTGATGATGTGGCAGAGGCTTACAGACAGCTCATCGCCGAGTGCGATGAAGAGAATGTGGAGTGGCTGCAATTTGATGAACCATCATTGGTGAGAGATATGGATGACGATGATAAGGCACTTTTCCACAGGGTGTATGACAGGGTATTTGCAGATCGTGCAGACTGTAAGATACTTCTCCAGACATATTTCGGTGATGTGAGGGATGTGTATGAAGATATCATAAATATGCCATTTGCCGGAATAGGCCTTGATTTTATAGAGGGCAAACAGACCGGTCAGCTTATAGACAGATACGGCTTCCCTGGGGATAAGGTACTTTTTGCCGGCCTGGTAAATGGCAAAAATATATGGAGAAATCATTACGACAAGACTCTCAAGGTAGTAGGGCAGCTCCGCGATAAGAAGATAGATGTGGTTCTGTCTACATCATGCTCACTGCTTCATGTGCCATACACACTTAAGCAAGAGACGAAGCTGTCACAGGACTATCTGAGGTTCTTTGCATTTGCGGAGGAGAAGCTTACTGAACTCTCGGAGCTTGCGGCACTAGCCGAGAGCTATAACTACACAGAGCTTGAGGCATACCACAAGAATCAGGAGTTATTTGCAGGAACAAGAGACTGCAACAGCAACGAGGTGAGACAGAGACTGGCGGCAGTGACTGAGGCGGATTATGTAAGACTTCCGAAGAGAAGCGAGAGGCAGGCACTTCAGAAGAAGGAATTTGGGCTTCCTGAGCTTCCGACAACCACTATAGGTTCATTCCCACAGACTAAGGATGTGAAGTCACAGAGAGCACAGCTCAGAAAGGGAGAGATATCTGAGCAGGGATATGTGGACTTTGTAAAGGGAAAGATAAAGGAATGTGTAAAGTGGCAGGAGGACATCGGACTGGATGTGCTAGTGCATGGCGAGTATGAACGAAATGACATGGTTGAATATTTCGGTGAGGCACTTGGCGGATTCCTGTTCACTGAGAAAGCATGGGTACAGTCATATGGAACGAGATGCGTAAAGCCGCCTGTGATATGGGGTGACGTATACCGCAAAAAGCCGATCACGGTTGATTGGTCTGTATATGCGCAGTCGCTCACAGACAAGATCATGAAGGGAATGTTGACCGGTCCGGTGACGATACTCAACTGGTCATTCCCAAGGGAGGATATATCAATCAAGGAATCTATATCACAGATAGCGCTTGCGATCAGAGATGAGGTGCTGGATCTGGAGGCGCATGGAATAAAGATGATACAGATAGATGAGGCTGCACTCAGAGAAAAGCTTCCACTCAGAAAATCTGATTGGTATACGGAGTACCTTGATTTTGCGATACCTGCATTCCGTCTGACACACAGCGGTGTGAAGGCTGAGACACAGATACACACACATATGTGCTACAGTGAATTTACGGATATCATACCTGCCATAGATGATATGGACGCGGATGTGATCACATTTGAGGCGTCAAGATCCGATCTGCAGATCCTGGATTCTCTCAGGGAGAACAACTTCGAGACAGAGGTGGGACCTGGCGTATATGATATTCACTCTCCAAGAGTTCCGTCGGTGGCAGAGATCGTGAAGGCGGTAAATGTCATGCTCACGAAGATAGGCAGGGATAAGCTCTGGATCAATCCGGACTGCGGTCTTAAGACCAGAGGTGTGCCTGAGACTGACGCCAGCCTCAGAAATATGGTTGAGGCTGCCAGACAGGTAAGAAAATAATATATAAAATGCTTGACAAATTCACATAAATATTACGCAAGTAAGTCATAATGATGATCTGGTTATACGGCTGGAGAAAGAGGATGAATACCGGGAAGTCGAGAATCTGGTGCGGGACAGTTTCTGGAATGTGTATCGTCCCGGCTGCCTGGAACACTATGTGCTCAATCAGCTGAGAAATGACAGTGCATTTGTCCCGGAACTGGATTTTGTAATGCTGTTAGATGGAGAAATCATCGGGCAGAACATGTTTATGAGGGCGGAAATAACAGCGGATGACGGAAGCAGTGTTCCAATTATGACGATGGGCCCTATATGCATAAAGAATGAACTTAAGCGTAAGGGCTATGGAAAGATACTGCTGGATTATTCGTTGCAGAAAGCTGCAGAGCTCGGCTGCGGAGCACTATGCTTTGAGGGGAATATTGATTTCTATGGCAAAAGCGGATTCAGACCGGCAAGCGAGTTTGGCATTCGCTATCATGGACTTGATGAGGGGGAGGATGCATCGTTTTTCCTCTGCAAGGAGCTGATTTCCGGATATCTTGATGGAGTCACGGGTGAGTACGCTCCGCCAGAAGGATATTTCGTGGACGAAAAGGCTGTGGAAGAATTCGACAGGCAGTTTCTATATAAAGAGAAAAAGACACTGCCCGGACAGATATTTTCATAAGGAGGACCCGCTGTAAAATAAAAGAAAATTGTTACTAAAGCTCGCAAAGTTGCATAATCTGCCGAAAAAAGGTTGGAAAAGTTGCAAAAATCACCGCGAAAAGGTTGGAAAAGTTGCAAAAAATTGATATCATAAGGATAGAAAAGTTGCAAATGCAGTGTGTGGGGTGATTTTATGCTGGAAAGATCGGCAAAAAATTATATAGATTCATGGATTCAGAGCGGCAGGGATGCTTTGCTCATAACTGGAGCAAGACAGATCGGTAAGACATATCTTATAAAAGAATGCCTCAGGGAAAGTGGAGTGCCATATGTGGAATTAAATTTTATTGACCAGCCGGAGCTTGTAACATTGTTTGACGGTGCCAGAGATGCAAAGGATCTGCTTATGAGACTTAGCCTGGTGACAAAACAGCCTCTTGAGAAAGGCCGTACGATCATATTTCTGGATGAGGTGCAGGAGTTTAAAGATATAGTGACAAGAGTGAAGTTCCTGGTGGAAGATGGAAGCTACAGGTATATCATGAGCGGTTCGCTTTTGGGCGTAGAGCTGAATGATCTCAGATCTGCACCGGTTGGATATCTGCGAGTATACGATATGTATCCGATGGATCTGTGCGAATTTATGGTTTCTGTTGGTGTGAATCAGAATGTGATCGACACACTGAAGGAATGCTTTACGCAGAGGCTGCCTGTTGATTCGTTTGTACATGAAAAAATGCTTGATGTATTCAATCTGTATCTTATCGTGGGCGGAATGCCGGAGGCGGTCAATACCTATGTGGAGACAAATGATCTTGCGAAGGTAGCGGAGGTACATGAAAAGATAGTTAGATTATATAAGAGTGATTTTACAAAGTATGAGACAAGATATAAGCTGAAACTGCAGGAGATATATGATGCTATGCCGGGACAGCTTGATCAGAAAAATAAACGATTCCAGATCAATAGTATAGGTAAAGGCCTCAGTTATGATAGGGTTGCAAATGATTTCATGTGGCTTAAGGATGCTGGGGTTGCGATACCGGTCTATAATATAAGTGAGCCGAAACTTCCACTTGTGATCAGCGAGAATAGGAATCTGTTTAAACTATTCTTCTCCGATGTAGGGCTACTGACAAGTAGGTATTCGGATCAGGTAAAAATGGCGATACTGAATAAAGAAAAGTCTATAAACAATGGTGCGCTATTTGAAAATGTGGTTTCCCAGGAACTACTCAGCAAAGGTCATAAAGAATATTATTTTAACAGCAAAAAGCAGGGGGAGCTTGACTTTGTAATAGAACTGAATGGAAAAGTAGTTCCACTGGAGATAAAATCGGGTAAGGATTACAAACGGCACTCTGCGTTGTGTAATGTCTTGGCTGATGAAAATTACGGAATAGAATATGCATATGTTTTTTCGGAGGGAAATGTAGAGGTCAGCGGCAAAAAAGTATATTTGCCGATATATATGATTGCGTTTCTGGAAAACGAAAAGATGGCTGACACGATATATAAACTTGACCTATCAGGGTTGACGTTCGATAAGGATATGTAGCATCAGTTTTCGCCTGTTGACGAGCCGATGTTAAAAAATAGGAGAGACAGCATGAAGATAAAGATGTGCGGAATCACGACCCCGGCCGATGTGGCCGCGGTGAACGAGGTGAGACCTGATTATATAGGAATGGTGATGTATTTCCCGAAATCAAAGAGAAATGTCAGCGCGGAGACTGCACGCAGGTTACTTGAAGAACTGAAGGGAGATGTGAAGAAGGTTGCGGTGGTGGTATCCCCGGATGCGGAGCAGATAACAGAGATAGCAGAGCTGGGCTTTGATTTCATCCAGATTCATGGACAGGTCAGCGATGAGCTTATAGAGAGTGCACATTTGCCTGTTTGGAAGGCATTCAATGTAAAGGATATGGATATGTACCCACATTATCAGAGCCTTTCAAATATCGCAGGTTATGTGTTCGATGCCGGTGAACCTGGAAGTGGCAAGACATTTGACTGGAATAGTTTGAATGAAATAGAGCGTGATGGAAGGCTGTTTGTGCTTGCCGGAGGTCTCACGCCGGACAATGTGCGGCGGGCGATAGAGCAGGTACATCCCGACGTAGTCGATGTGTCATCTGGCATAGAGTACGATGTGGTAGGTGGCGTTCAAAAACCGGGCAAGGATCCGGAGAAGATGCGCCAGATGAAGAGGAATATCGCTGCTTGGTAGATTTGTATCTGAATACTTATATAAGCGGAAAAAAGGACAAAGTTTGGAGACTTTGTCCTTTTTCATGAGATAAACTTAATTTAGCGATAATTTTGTAGCTATTTCACTTGCATGGTAAATCCAAATTCCCACTCATCCTCGTCAAATCTGTATTTCTCATCAAGCTCGGGGCCGCAGCTGTTGGAGCCGATTCCGTTCTGGCGATAGTCTATGCACAGGACGGACTTGTCACTCTCTGGCAGTTCGTAGTTGTGGGCTGCATTGGTCAGTTCCTCTGCGGTGTAAGGCGAGGCGTTCATTGAAAATGGCACAGCGGATGTCACGGTTATGCTGTGGGCTGTTGTAGCTGCGATCGTTTCGGCTGTCTGCGCATTGCAAATGCTCTGATATGATGAACCGTTGACAAAGTTATTTTTGTCGGAGCTATTCCTGTCAGACTCGTCGCTTGCTCCAGGGGCACTGACCTGAACAAGGCTACAGTCAAAGTGGCTTCCATTTTCCTGTGGCATGATATAGTCCTCGTGCATCTCGTCAATGGATGCAGAAAATGAGCCATGCCAGCTTGCATGGTGCTTGTCTGCGTAGCTTTCATATGGACCCATACCGATATAATTTACATTTCGCATATCTTCTCTCAAAATCATCCTCACGCCAAATCTTGGGAGCGTAGGGAATTCAGCATTTTTCTTTACATGCATTTTTGATTTTATAGTTCCTTCAGGTGTTATTATCCATTCAGCGTTTATCCTCAGAACAGGCTGTACCGTTGGTGCTGAGAGGCTTGACGTGCACGATATCACGGCACATCCATCTTTTATAATGCAGCCAGTCTCATATGTCCTCTCGGATATCATGTCATAGTGGGCTCTTAACCACTCGTTCTTGATATTTCTGTCGTTGTCTGTAGGCGCGCGCCAGATAGTCTTATCGCATGGAGCAGCGAGAAGTTCCTGACTGTCCATTGCAAAGCCTGTAAAGTTTCCTGTGTTCCTGTCAAATATATATTCAAAATTACTTCCGCTGACAACAAATTCTGTGTCGCTTTCCGATACATGAAGATGGGCAGAAGCTGTATCCTGAGTAGTCAGATATTGTTCCGCCAAATTCTGCGCCTTGTCCAAAGACGATGCTTTATCCAGGACCTTGTCTGCGTTCTGTTTTTGTGTGGCAAGTTCTATCTCGTCAAATCCCAACACATCACCTTCCTTGACAAATGCACTGTCACAAGCTGCCTTATATATCACACGGAGAAACATTCTGTGTGTAATAATATCTTTTGTGCAATCGGCGACATCTGAGCTGCCAGAATCGTCAGAATGACTTGATGCATATAAGTCTGACGATGATTTCTGTATATTTGTAGCAGGGTTTAGGCTGACAGTTCCATTGCCGTGAGGAGCCACGGAAGGAACATCAATATTACTGGATGCAATAATCTGTCCATCACAAGTGACTTCATAGCTCATAGTGAGGTAATCTCTGATGTCAGTGAAATCCAAATAATTGTGCAGCGTCAGAATTCCATTTGCCCCATCATAGTTAACGATCCTGGCCGGACGGTGGATATTCTTGAATTCAAGCAGTCCGGTGTGTGGCCTGCGGTCAGGATAGACCAGGCCATCCATACAGAAATTGCCATCGTGGATAGTCTCGCCGCTGTCACCTCCGTAGGCATACATAGCCTTGCCGTTTGCCGCTTTGCCCTTGTATATGGCGTGATCGCACCACTCCCACACAAATCCTCCGCAAGTGGTTTCGTGGCTGTCGAAGAACTGGAAATAGTCCTCCAGATCTCCAGGGCCGTTGCCCATGGCATGGCAGTATTCGCACAGGATGTAAGGCTTGTCGCCATCACCATCTATATACTCAGCCATCTCGGATATGGATGGATACATTCTGCTGTAGAGATCCAGATTACTGTAATCGTATTTTCTCTTGCCGTCTGTATACTGGGCACTCTCGTAGTGGGTGAGACGGGAGCTGTCATAGGACTTGACCCATGCCAGAGCCTCCTCAAATGTCACGCCGTAAGCACTTTCATTTCCCATGGACCAGATGACTACGCTGGCACGGTTCTTGTCCCTGATGACGCAGCGCCTGATGCGGTCAAGAATGGATTCACAGAATTCAGGATTGTTGGCGATCGGCTCATTCCACCTTGCTGCCTTGTTATCCCAATTATTATCAGAATAGAACAATTCACTTGGACCATGTGCCTCTATGTCAGCCTCGTCTATCACATAGAATCCATATTCGTCGCAGAGCTCATAGAAATAAGGAACATTTGGATAATGGCTTGTCCTTATGGCGTTGACATTGTGCCGCTTCATGAGAGACATATCCCTGATGATCTGTTCTCTGCTGATCGTAAAACCGGTCACAGGGTCGGAATCATGTCTGTTCACTCCATGGAACTTGATCGGCATGCCGTTGATGTACACGATCTTATTCTCTATCGTTATCTCCCTGATTCCTATCCTGTCAGTGATGACCTCACCGGCGCATCTTATGATGACAGTGTAGAGATATGGCTTTTCTGCATTCCACAGCACAGGGGAGTCGATCGACAAAGTAATGCTGCTGGAGCTGGCTGCGGTTTTGCCTTCGTCTGCATTGGTATTGGCATCGCTCTGAGCGGAAATTTCACATTTTACACAGCCTGATGAACATATGCTGCCATCGGCGTCCAGAATGGTAACTTCAATATCAAAATTTGAATCAGCGCCTTTATCAACCACTGTTTCTGGTTTTGATGAAAAACGGTCTTCAACGCAGGAATATTCTGTAAATGCTGTGAAGTCTATGGTTACATCTGCCTTAGTTGGATCCTTTATATCGTCACAGCTGGTCTTTATGAAATAGTCGTATACAGCACCCTCAGAGCGTTTCAGGATATATACATCCCTGAAAATACCGCTCATGCGGAACTTATCCTGATCCTCAAGATAGCTTCCGTCGCACCATTTGAGAACCAGCACGCAGAGCCTGTTGGAGCCGTTTCTTATGAATTCGGTTATGTCAAATTCACTGGTTGAGTGGGACACCTGGCTGTAGCCAACATACCTGCCGTTGAGCCATACATAGAAACAGGAATCTATACCCTCAAAGTTCAAGTGCGCGAGTGGTGCGTCCTCGTTCTGATCGTAGTCGAAGTCGGTCACATATGCTCCGCATGGGTTGTCCTTTGGAACATAAGGTGGGTCAAATGCAAATGGATACCTGACATTGGTGTACTGGTGATAGTCGTATCCGTGCATCTGCCATACTGATGGAACCGGGATGGCATCAAAGCCGGACACATCATAGCCCTCACTGTAGAATTCGTCCTGAAGCTTGTAAATGCTGTCGTAATATCTGAATTTCCAGACTCCGTTAAGGCTCTGAAGTCTGTCGGAATTCTCTCTGGCAGCTATAGGACTGTCAAATGCTGTGGATGCCGGAATGTAGTAGTTTCTGAGCGGCATGGTGCCTTCATGCAAAATATGCAGATTTTCGTAGTAGCGTGGAATAATCATAACAAGACCTCCTGTATTTAAAATAATATATAAAATGTTGAATATTCGTTGTTTGATGATTATATTATAAGGTAAACAGGCGAGCGTAGTCCATGCACATAATGAGACAAAACATGCACATTCTGGTTTTATAAGGCGGATACGCCGCACCCTGCAAGTCCGCTTGCAGGGTGAAGTCTCTGAACAGACAAAAGAAAAAGTATAAAGCATACAGGATGTGCCTGCACACGCTTCAAAATAGTGTAAAAATAGTGAAATAATAGTGTAATTTGCCATATAGAAAGGAGCCACACATGTATACAAACTCAGCATATCTTCACAACTCACTGCTCGACATAGTGGACAAGAGCAGACCGCTCATAGTCACAAGCTGCGGAACTTACAAGCTGTATACGCAGAAGGAGTTTACAACTTACAGACCAAAAGGGCGAAAAGATTATCAGCTAATATACGTGGCGGCGGGTAAAGCACATTTTGAGATAGACGGAAAGGATATGATTGCCTGCCCCGGAAATATGGTTATCTACAGACCAAGACAGATGCAGAGGTATGTGTATTACGGGGACGAACACACGGAAGTATTCTGGGTGCATTTCACCGGGGGAGAGGTGAAGCAGATATTCAGACGATATGGGATAGATGATGATGTGAATATATTTTATGGTGGAGACCATGCGGAGTATAGAACCCTGTTCAAACAGATGATACAGGAACTGCAGCTCTGCCGGGATGACTACGAGGAGATGCTGGAATATATATTCAGACAGATACTTATCTCAGTTCACAGGCAGCAGGGACAGGATGATTCCAAAACTGTGTCGGCCATGGCAGAGGAGATGGACCGTGCGGCGGCATATTTTAGTGAGCATTATAACGAGGGAATACTTGTGGAGGACTATGCAAGCATGCACAACATGAGCGTGAGCTGGTTCATACGGAATTTCAGGCAGCGCATCGGAACCACGCCCACACAGTACATCATGTCAAAGCGTATAGCTAACGCCCAGATGCTTCTCGAGAGCTCGGACTACAACATGACAGAGATAGCAAAGATAGTTGGATACGATAATCCGCTTTACTTTAGTCGGGTGTTTAAAAAAGAAAAAGGAATGTCTCCTATGGAGTACAGGAAGTCGATCAGACGATGATGGCAGTTTGGACTATGCGCAGACAAACAACTGGAAATTCTTATAGTAAAGTGTATATAATATAGAAGAAACTGCCATGTGTGTTGTGGCTAAGTTAGTAATGAAAAATGATTGAATGATTGGAGAAACTGAATATGAAGGTTTTAATGTTGAATGGAAGTGCGAAGCCGCAGGGCAATACATACCGCGCACTTTACGAGGTAGGCGAGCAGCTTAAGAAAGAGGGAATAGATTACGAGATATTCCAGATCGGAGCAGATCCGATAAGAGATTGTATAGGCTGTGGCCAGTGTGGTGCAAAGGGATGCTGTATATTTGATGATGACAAGGTGAATGAATTTGTGGAGAAGGCAACAGAGGCTGACGGATTCGTATTTGGATCACCTGTATACTATGCTCATCCAAGTGGAAGAATATTATCATTCCTGGACAGGGCATTTTATAGTGGCAAGAAAGCGTTTGAGTATAAGCCGGGCGCATCTGTGGCAGTAGCAAGACGTGGCGGAACATCGGCAACATTTGATGTACTGAACAAATACTTTGGCATATCACAGATGCCAGTGGCTGGCTCTACATACTGGAATCTTGTACACGGACGCGTGCCTGGAGAGGCTGAGCTGGATGCGGAGGGTATGCAGACCATGAGGAATCTTGCTAAGAACCTTGCATGGATGCTCAAATGCTTTGAAGCCGGCAAGGCAGCAGGTGTTGCGCTCCCTGACACAGAGAGAGGCAACCAGACGAACTTTATAAGATAAATTAGTAAAGATTATAATATCGTGAAGCAAATGACAAAGATTGAGTTTAACCTAAATCAGAACATAGTGTTAATGGTAGAAAGAGAGATTACATATGTAATCTCTTGAACTATAGTCAAGGTATGGAAATGGTAAGTATTCAAAGTTGGGATGGTGTTCATGTTTCTGGTGAAAAAGGATATATGATTTTAGGCCTTTGAGGATGAGACCTTATTTTAGAGAACAAAATAGGATTCCATTTTATTGCAGTTTGAGGGTGGAGGCTTTTGCATAGATATTCCAGTAGCTTTAATTCTAAAATGTCAGTGAATGTAGTTGATGTTAAGAATATGAGAACGGGAAAGGTGTATACGTTTTTGGTGGTCCACGATGGCTGGAGTACCACAACAAGATACATAGCAATGAAAAATACTGGTGCGAGCTATGTCGCGTGTCAAACATCGATAAAGGTTCCGTCAAAAAAGAAGTAGAGGAGAAGAAAATATGAATATGGCAATTGTTGTGGCTGCCATCGGAGTTGTGGCAGTCCTTGTATCAATAGTTGGTATAGCGACTAAAAAGATGCCTTTGGTGATTACGGCAATGGCATTATTAGGTATTTGCATAATAGTTACGGGGGTAGAATTGTATAATGCACAAATGTGGCAGGAAATAGCTGTTGGGGCATTTGCTGTAGGGGGATTGTGCGTATGTGCATCTATTATTATGATGATAATTAGGTGGAAAAGAAAGTAGGAATTTGTAATAATGTCTGGTGCCTTTGCCACTGGAGATAATTTTAAAAATCATCATCTGTATCAATATAATCCGGCCGGTTATTGTTCATGGTCTCCTGACTGGAGAGAGTTCTCTGGCGTTTCTCCTGCCGGTAGGAATTAGGCGACATGCCGGTGGTCTTGCGGAAGATCTTGTGAAATGCCTCAGCGGACTGGTAGCCGCATGAAAATGCAATACTTTCTATAGAAAGCTCAGATATGGTAAGCATATGCTGGGCTTTTGTTATGCGGAAATTCTGCAGGTATTTCACAGGACTCATCCCGGTGTACTGTTTGAACAGATCCGAGAAATAGCTCCTGTTGATGCCTACGTAATCCGACAGCTCCTCCACCTTCATAGGCATACTGTAGTGGTTCTGAATGTAGGAGATGGCGTGGTTTACGTAGGCATTTCCCGATGGAGCCTCCAGCTTGTCCTTCTGTGCATTTGCAATTACGGACAGGGCGAGGTACAGCATACCCATGAGTCTGTAGTGGTCGGCGTGGTCTGATGTGTTGTGGGCGAGCATGTCGAACACGTATTTTTTCAATTTGTCTCCATCCTCACAGGTGAAGATTGGCTGGTTCTGGGTGAGCCCGATACTGCTCAGCGTGTCGTGGGCGCATCTGCCCGAGAAACCGAACCAGACATACCTCCATGGATGGTGTTTGTCTGATATATATGTGGCAGGGGTGTCCGGCTCAATGAGGAACCCCTGCCCTTTTTTCAAATGATAATGTGCCCCTTTCACATAAAAGTCGCCCTCTCCCTCCAGCACGAAATGTATGAGGTAGAAGGTCTTGACCGCAGGCCCTGCCTTGTGGAGCGGCTCGGTTATTGAGTGACCGAACACATTCAGGTAGAGATCTGTGTCATTTTCCTGGGGAAATTCCATAACAATCTTATTTTCCATTTTGTATACTCCGTAGTTATTTTATATCCGAGTATACCACATTTACGAGAAAAAACAATCTAACAAATGGACATATATTTGCAACGCTATGCCATGTTCAAAATCTGTATATTGTTATAGAATTATATTCACAAAGCAAGAAGCGCAACGGCGTAGCGCAGAAAATGTGCGCAATATGGACAACAAAATAACGGACATTAAGAAAAAATATAAAAAGATGGAGAAAGGTGGAGTTACAGACAATGAAGAAAATCGCAGAATTAAAGGAAATTATCGCAGGTGGAGAGTTTGACGAGAAGCTTGCACAGATCTATCTCGACAAGGATATGATCCCATACAACAGGGAAAGATATGTAAAAGCTCTTGATAAATTTACAGAGTTATTCGGAGATCAGGAGGTTGCTATCTACAGCGCTCCCGGAAGAAGCGAGGTGTGTGGAAACCATACAGACCATCAGAACGGACATGTACTTGCTACATCAATCAACCTTGATGCCATAGCAATTGTGGCACCTAGAGAGGACGGCGTGATCGAGCTTGTGTCAGACGATATGCCTAAGGAAGTTATCAATGTAAATGATATCGAGCAGGATCCTGCACTTGAGGGAACAACAACAGCGCTTATCAAGGGTGTTGTTGCAGGAATCAGAGACTACGGATTCAAGGTAGGCGGTTTCACGGCATTTGTGACAAGCGATGTGCTCATGGGAGCTGGGATGTCATCATCAGCAGCATTTGAGAGCCTTATAGGAACTATCCTTTCAGGCCTCTACAATGACATGAAGGTTTCATCAGTTGATGTTGCAAAGATAGGACAGTACGCAGAGAACGTATACTTCGGCAAGCCATGCGGACTTATGGATCAGATGGCATGTGCAGTCGGAGGACTTATATATATTGATTTCTTCGACAAGGCAAATCCTGTTATCAAGCAGGTTCCGGTTGACTTTGAGGCTCATCAGTACAGCCTGTGTATCGTTGACACAAAGGGTTCACATGCAGACCTCACAGACGACTACGCAGCAATCCCTGCAGAGATGAAGCAGGTTGCAAATTACTTCGGTGAGGAATTACTCAGCAGAGTTTCAGAGGAGGACTTCATCAGCAAGGTTGGTGAGATGAGAGCAAGCGGCAAGGTGAGCGACAGAGCAGTCCTTCGTGCGCTTCACTTCTACACAGAGCAGGATAGAGTTGCAGAGGGCGTTGCAGCGCTTGAGAATCAGGAGTTTGACCACTTCCTCGACGTGATAAAGAGAAGTGGAGATTCATCCTTTAAGCTTCTTCAGAATATATACAGCGCAAAGGATCCACTCACACAGAACGTATCAATAGCACTTGGCTTCTCAGAGAAGTTCATCGGCGAGGATGGTGTGTGCAGAGTACACGGCGGCGGATTTGCCGGAACCATCCAGGCATTTGTCAAGAACGCAGCTGTTGCTGAGTACAAGAAGAACATAGAGTCGATCTTCGGAGAGGGCGCATGCCACGTTCTCAAGGTAAGACCTTACGGCGGAATCAAGGTAGTTGAATAGATATTTGCGAAACATGACAGTGTATAGTGTTTGAGGCAATTTAACATACCAATCAGGGGTCGTTTCCACTTAACTCAGCCTGCAGCGGTACTAAGGCGTCGCCTTATGGCGCCACCTAAGGACCGGCGGCCTCGTATTCCCCTGATTTGGTAATGTTAAATTACCTCAAACATAATACAGGTTTATGGGTTTCGCAAATATCTGTGCGAGAAAAATATAAGGATATGTAGAAAGAAGGGTTACAATCATGATAGATACAAATATCAAGCAGCTTGTTGAGTACGGAATTGCAAATGAGCTGATAGAGGAAGAGGACAGAATATACACGACCAACACCATCCTTGAGATGCTGAAGAAGGACAGCTACGAGGAGCCGGGTGAGGTGCCAGCTATAGATACACCGGAAAAACTTGAGGAGTGTCTCAAGGAGATTCTGGATTACGCAGTTGAGAATGGACTTATCGCAGAGGATTCGGTTGTCCTCAGAGATCTGTTCGACACCAAGATCATGAATGCGTTGGTTCCAAAGCCAAGCCAGATCATAAAGACATTCAGAGAGAAGTACGCAAAGTCCCCAGAGGAGGCGACAGACTTCTACTACAAGCTCAGCAGAGCTACAGATTACATCAGAACATACAGAGTTGCAAGGGATATCAAGTGGGTAAAGCCTACAGAGTATGGTGATATCGACATCACCATCAACCTTTCAAAGCCCGAGAAGGATCCGAAGATGATCGCCCTTGCCAAGACCATGTCACAGTCATCATATCCAAAGTGTCAGCTTTGCATGGAGAACGAGGGATATGCCGGAAGGATCAACCATCCTGCAAGGGAGAATCACAGGATCATCCCTATAGAGGTAAATGGCAGCAAGTGGGGCTTCCAGTATTCTCCTTATGTATATTACAATGAGCACTGTATCGTGTTTAACGGACAGCACATCCCAATGAAGATAGAGAAGGCGACATTCCAGAAGCTCTTCTCATTTGTGGGTCAGTTCCCTCATTACTTCCTGGGATCAAATGCAGACCTTCCTATAGTAGGTGGTTCAATCCTCACACACGATCACTTCCAGGGCGGACGTTATACATTTGCCATGACAAAGGCACCTGTTGAGACAAAGGTTACATTTGCAGGATATGAGGATGTCGAGGCAGGAATCGTGAAGTGGCCTATGTCAGTCATCAGACTTGACGGAGAGGATCCAGACAAGATCATAGAGCTTGCCGACAAGATTCTCGGCGCATGGAGAGGCTACACAGATGAGGATGCGTACATATTCGCGGAGACAGACGGAGAGCCTCACAACACGATCACTCCGATCGCAAGAATGAGAGATGGCAAGTACGAGATGGACTTAGTCCTTCGTAACAACATCACCACAGAGGAGCATCCACTTGGTCTCTATCATCCATGGGAGCAGTATCACAACATCAAGAAGGAGAACATCGGACTCATCGAGGTTATGGGACTTGCGGTGCTTCCTGCAAGACTCAAGGGCGAGATGGAAGAGCTTGCAGAGGTTCTTGTGGCAGGTGGAGACATCAAGGCCCACGAGAATATAGCAAAGCATTACGACTGGGTACAGACTTTCATTGGAAAGTACGATATAAATGCGGATAACGTACACAAGATACTTCAGGATGAGATCGGCGATGTATTCGCAAAGATCCTTGAGTGTGCAGGCGTTTACAAGAGAGATGAGGCCGGAAAGGCTGCATTCCTCAAGTTCGTAGATTATGTGAATGCACAGTAATATAGTGTGCACTAAAAATGTAATAATATATGTGTATCTGTGACAGACGTATTCCATAACTAATATTTATTAATGCCACATTTTATTGTGCATAACAGGATGTAGTGGTATAGTGTTGGAGAAAACGTCATTGCAAAATAAAAATGTTTATAAACTGGTGATCGACATTTGCGCAAGACATGAACAGTGCCCCCAAAAGCACAGGTGTCCGGCAGATGGTTATGAGTCACAGTATCATAAAGGAGGAAAACATTATGAAGATTTTAGTAACAGGCGGAGCAGGTTATATAGGAAGTCATACATGTGTTGAATTGCTTAATGCAGGCTATGAGGTAGTCATTCTCGACAACCTTTACAATGCCAGCGAGAAGGCAGTCGACAGAATCAAGGAGATAACAGGAAAGGATCTCACATTCTACAAGGCAGATATCCTTGACAAGGAAGCTATGGACAAGATATTTGCAGATGAGAAGCCTGACTGTGTAATACATTTTGCAGGACTCAAGGCAGTTGGTGAATCAGTTGTAAAGCCACTTGAGTACTATCAGAACAACATCACAGGAACTCTTAATCTGTGTGAGGTTATGAGAAAGAACGGATGCAAGAACATCATCTTCTCATCATCAGCTACAGTATACGGTAATCCTGCATTTATCCCTATCACGGAGGAGTGCCCAAAGGGAACACCTACGAACCCATATGGCTGGACAAAGTGGATGATCGAGCAGATCCTCACAGACCTCCACACAGCAGATCCAGAGTGGAATGTAATTCTTCTCCGTTACTTCAACCCAATCGGAGCTCATAAGAGCGGACTTATCGGAGAGGATCCAAAGGGTATTCCTAACAACCTTCTTCCATATGTTGCACAGGTTGCAATCGGAAAGCTTCAGAGCGTTGGAGTATTTGGCAATGATTACGACACACCGGATGGAACAGGTGTGAGAGATTACATCCATGTAGTAGACCTTGCAGTTGGACATGTAAAGGCTATCAACAAGATCAAGGAGAATCCTGGAGTTAAGGTATACAACCTTGGAACAGGAAATGGTTACAGTGTCCTTGATGTTATCAAGGCGTTCAGCAAGGCCTGTGGACATGACGTTCCATATGTGATCAAGGAGAGACGTCCTGGAGATATTGCAACATGCTACTCAGACGCTTCACTTGCCAAGAAGGAGCTTGGCTGGGAGGCTCAGTACGGAATCGACGAGATGTGTGCTGATTCATGGAAGTGGCAGTCGATGAATCCAAATGGATATAATGACTAATTCCAAAATATAAATAACATAAAGTGACAGGGCACCGACAAATACTATATACAATCAGATGTAGATTTGCCGGTGCTCTTTTCTGCGTATTGACTTTTTAAAAGAGACGTTGTATAAGTAAGTAAACTACGCTTTCTGCGGTCTTTGTTAATTATGCCCTTTTTTAGGGCTTTATCAGATAGAAATGGGTGTTTGACATATGAGACTAGAAATACTGCTTTCGTGTATGAACCTTCAGGATGAGGATATCATAACGAAATCCCATATAGAGTCCGACACGATCATAGTCAACCAGTGTGGATATGATGGGTACAATGAATATGACAGGAACGGACATAAGACAAGAATTTTTTCGGTGAATGACAAGGGTCTTACCAAGAGCAGGAACTATGCTATAAAGCATTCCGAGGCGGATGTGTGTCTGCTGTGTGATGACGATGAGGTGTTCAGCAGGAATTACGAAGAAGGGATACTGACTGCGTACAGAGATCTGCCAGAGGCGGATGTCATCATATTCAACATAGGCAACAGACCTGCCCATTGGGGCGACATGCCTAAGAAGCTTGGATATCTGGATCTCATGCATGTGGCATCCTGGCAGATATCATTCAAGAGAGAGAGCATAGTCAATAATAATGTATATTTTGATGAGCGCATGGGTGCAGGCTCGGGCAACGGAGCAGAAGAGGAATTCAGATTCCTCACGGATTGCAGGAAGAACGGACTTGCAATATATTATGTACCATTTGTCATAGCGGATGTTGCGCAGACAAAGTCAACATGGTTTAAGGGGTATAACGAAGAATTTTTCATAAACAGAGGTAATACGACAAGATACATCATGGGTTATGTACCGGCGGTATTGTACGCAGCGTATTACAGTATAAGGAAGAGATATCAGTTTGACAGTGATATATCATGGTTTAAGGCCTTCAGACTTATTATGAAGGGAATACATGAGAACAGGTTAGGGAAGAAGAAATGAGCGAAAAAGTATTAAGTGTGATAATTCCGTCCTACAACAGCAAGCCATATCTTGACAAATGTCTTGGATCACTTGTTGTTCCGGAACTTATGGACAAAATAGACGTGATAGTGGTAAACGATGGCTCGACAGACGGCAGTGAGAGTATATGTGAGGAGTACATTGAGAAGTATCCTGACAGCTTTTCACTTATTAATAAGGAGAACGGAGGACATGGCTCAGCGATAAATGCCGGAGCTGAGAAGGCCAGGGGCAGATACATGAAGGTGCTTGACGCCGACGACTGGTTTCTCACAGAGAGTATTCCTGAGTTTATAGGAAAGCTCGAGAATGCCAGTGCGGATGTTGTTCTGACATGTCACCACACCATCAATATAACAACAGGGGAGATAAAGAACTGGAGATGTTTCCCTGATGAATTCGACAGAGAATATACTATGGAAGAGGTCATGTCAGACTGGAAAAAATTTGACAGAAGCCTCACATTCCATGGAATAACATATAGGACACAGTTTTACCGTGAGAATGGAGTCAGACTTGCAGAAAAAGTATTCTACGAGGATCACGAATATGCGACATATCCATGCTGCTTGGCAAAATCCATACTGCCACTCGATATGTTCGTGTACGAGTACAGGATCGGGGATGTGTCCCAGAGCGTATCCGCGCAGAATCAGCTCAAGAGAATCGACCACACCAAGATGGTCATAGTAAAGATGCTCAAGAACAGAGAGGACATCTCGGAGCAGTGGGCCCTTGAATACTGCGACAAGAAGATACATCTTCTTCTGCTGAGCTTCATGGTAACTTCCATGCTATGCGATTCCGACAGAAAGAGAGGTGTTGCACGGGTAGATCAGCTTATGAGTTATATAGTCAAGAGAGACAGACACGTCGTTGATATGACATTGAAGCACTACAAGATACTTAAGCTTCTGAATGCTGCGCATGTGGGTCTGGAAGGCTACAACAAAATGCTTAATTCAAAGCTTTACAACAAGGTAAGGCACAATAAGAGTTTTGAATAGATTTACTATGGAGGATTAACGAAAAATGAAAGTAAAAAGCGGAAGCTTTTTAGAAGTTTTTAATTATAAAGATCTTTTAAATCAGCTTGTTTCAAGAGATATAAAGTTAAAGTATAGAAGAAGTTTTCTTGGATATGTGTGGAGTATCCTGAACCCATTGCTCATCATGATCGTAATGGTTATCGTATTCTCCAAGATGTTCAACAGATCGATACCACACTTCCCTGTGTACCTTTTTGCAGGACGTATACTGTACGAATTTGTAATAGGTGCATGTGGTAAGGCACTTGGAAGTATAACAGATAATTCGTCACTGCTTAAGAAAACGTATGTGTCAAAGTTTATGTTCCCGCTGGCAAAGATCACAAGCTCACTTGTTGACTGCCTGTTTTCACTGGGAGCGTTTCTTATCGTTATCATATTCACACGTTCACCATTTTACTGGACGATGCTGTTGTTCCCGTTCATATTCCTTCAGGCCTATATATTTGCCTGCGGATTGGGCTTTTTTCTTGCACAGCTCCATGTATTCTTCAGAGATACAAGATATATATGGAATGCGGTCACCACAGCGTGGATGTACTGTTCAGCGATATTCTATCCTATAGATATGCTGCCAGACTGGTTGAAGTTACTTGTGAATTACTTCAACCCACTGTATGTATATATCAAGCAGTTTAGATGCATAGCGCATCAAGGAGTGATGCCTGATCTCACTACTATCGGTCTCGGATTCCTCTATGCATTCTTTTTCTTTGGACTGGGAGTGCTGTGTTTCAAGAAGAATCAGGACAAGTTCATTCTGTATATTTAGGAGGTGTGGCAGTTGGCTAACGTAGAAGAGAAAAAGAACGAACTTGATGATAAGAAGATTTTCACCTCAAATGCACAGCGTACAACAACTGTGGCAAAGGGTGAGACCATTATAGAGCTCAAGGATGTGACCATAAGATTCAACAAGAACAATCTGAAGGTGGACAATCTGAAAGAGTATTTTATAAGACTTGTGACAAAACAGTTGATGTTCCAGGAGTTCATAGCGTTAAAGGACATCAATCTTGATATAAAGAAGGGCGAGGCGTGGGGCTTCCTTGGAACCAATGGTGCCGGAAAATCCACCCTGCTCAAGGTAGTCAGCAGAATATTGAAGCCTGCCAGCGGTACTGTTAAGGTATCGGGAACTGTGGCAGCCCTCATAGAGCTTGGAGCCGGAATCGATCCACAGCTCACGGCCCGTGAGAATATATTTCTCAACGGAACTCTGCTGGGATATTCAAAGGCATTTATAGAGTCAAAGTTTGATGATATAGTTGAGTTTTCAGAGTTGCAGGATTTCCTTGACTCTCCGGTCAAGAACTTTTCTTCTGGTATGAAGACCAGACTTGCATTCTCCATAGCGACGGCGGTTGAGCCGGATATTCTCATTGCGGATGAGATACTTGCTGTAGGTGATATGCGATTCAAGAAGAAGTGTGCGGCCAAGATGACTGCCATGCTGGAGGATGGAACGACCCTGCTGTATGTATCCCACAACATAGCTGCTGTCAAGAAGCAGTGTAACAAGGCTATGTGGCTGGATCATGGAAATGTAGTTATGGTGGGAGATGCCGATACGGTATGCGATGCATTCAAGGCTGAGATGGATGCACCTGCACCGGCAAAGGCCCAGAGCAAGGACAAGAAATAACAAGAAATCAGGCAAGATGTTTGATATACAACACAGGAGGATTGGATAATGTTACAGAATGTGAAGTTGCAGAATGTGATGCTGCAGATGAATCTGGATGTGAACTTGATAGAGTATCCTGAATTCAGCGCCATTGGAAAGGGAGAGGAATCACCATTTATATACGACTCAGAGAAGAAATGTCATGTTGTAGAGAAGCTCACAAAGGTTAATTTCATGAGCTATTACAACTGCATTCAGGTAAAACGCTGGTCGGAGTATACAGGGGTAAAGAACTTCAAGCTTCACCTCACAATGAAGGGAAAGGCTACAATATCCGTATATGCAATATATTCAGCATCCGTTGCGGTTACCTACAATCCACTTGTATCACAGGTAGTTGAGAGTGATGAGGTTTCAGAGGTGGTTGTGAACATACCGGAGACAGATAAGGCTCTTGTAGGTTTCTATATGGATACCCTGGAAGATACAGAGATATACAGCGGATACTATTCTGCTGACATCGAGGAGGACAGAATAAGGGATGTAAATATCTCTCTTGTCACAACAACATTCAAGAAGCAGGAATATATCAAGCGTAATATAGACCTCATCAAGTCAAATGTACTCTATGATGGAAGTGACCTCAAGGGACACATGTTCGTACATGTCATTGACAATGACAGAGAACTCGATCCATCAGAGCTCGACAGTGAGGATCTCAAGGTTTATATGAATAACAACGTAGGTGGAGCCGGCGGTTTCACCCGTGGAATGATAGAGGCACTGGAGCTTCCCAAGAAGCCTACACATGTACTCCTAATGGATGATGACGTTATGGTCATGCCAGAGAGTTTGTTCAGAACATATTATCTGCTCAGACTCCTCAAAGACGAGTACAAGAAGTGCTTCCTGAGTGGAGCCATGTTCGATTACGACATACGCCAGAAGCAGTATGAGGACGTGGGATTTGTCCACAAGGCAGACGGATCATACGGTCCGGTCAAGTCAGCTATGGATATGAGGCTTCTCAAGAACATAGTTGCAAATGAGAACTACAGTTTCAATGTCGATGATGCATATGCAGGCTGGTGGTACTGCTGTATACCTGTGGAGCACATCGAGGACAGAGGCTTACCACTTCCGGTATTTGTAAGAGGAGATGACGTGGAGTTCTCACTGAGAAACAAGCCGGGATTCATAGCATTAAATGGTATCTGTATATGGCATGTGGGATTTGCAGGCAAATTCAACGCTGCTATGGAGCTTTACCAGGTTCACAGAAACAGTTTTGTTATCCAGGCGGCAAGCGGAATATGCCAGGATGTGGATTTCCTTGCGAGAGTAAAGGGGATGTTCTGGAAGGATATAACCAGATTTGCATACAACAATGCTGAGCTGCTCATAGATTCCATTGAGGATTACCTCAAGGGACCAGAGTATATCATGCATCTTGACGGAGAGCAGAGCCTCAAGGAGCACAATGCTAAGAACGAGAAGCTTGTGCCGCTGGCAGAGCTTGGCTATGCAGGGGATCTTCCTACAGATCCATACAAGTATGAGAGTCTTAATCTGTTCCGCAAGGCAATGTATGTGCTCACGATAAACGGACATCTTCTTCCAAACTTCATGCTTAGAAGAACACCGTATATCATCGCGTACGACTGGTTCTTTGTTCCGGGAAAGAATTACATGAAGAAGACTCTCGTTGCCGTGAACAAGAACGGTGGAACAGGAGTCAGAAGAACGATCAACAGAAAGCGTTGTTTTGCGCTTATAAAGAGATATAGAAAAGTATTGGCTAAATACAAGAAGACACATGTGGAAGTTGAGCAGGCTTACAGAAATGCATTTGACGAGATGAAGACAACTAAGTTCTGGAAGGAATATCTGCATATATAAAGTGATATGGAAGGAGTATCTTTAGGGTATGGCTACTATTAAAGGTATAAAAAACCGTTTGGCGGCTGCGGGAAGAGCACTGGGGGGAGATTACACCTCAGAGAAGAACGGTTCGAAGCCAAAGGATAAGCTCAAGGCGTCCCAGCGAGTAAATGCGGCGCAGAGGGCGATGAGCGGTGATTACGCTCTCAGAGACGGCAAAAAGCCTGTTGTAAAGGTCGAGCCTGCTGAGATCAGGATGAATAAGGTATTCACCACGAAGGAAAAAGCAGAGCCTGAGATCAAAGTGTTTGAGAAGCAGGAGAGTGCCAGACAGAGAGAAGAAGAGCGAGTAGAGTGGAGAAAGAAAGCGGTGAGACGCGACAGCGACAAGACAGTCGGATGCATACATCCTGATTACTGCTGTGGCTGCGGCGCGTGCTACAGTGTATGTCCGGTAAATGCTATAAGCATGAAGTATGATTCAGAGGGATTTCTTGCTCCTGTAGTGGATCGCAGCAAATGTACAAACTGCGGTTTGTGCAGAAAGATCTGTCCATCTATAAATCTTGAGTATAAGAACACTGTCGAGCCTGCATGCTATGCGGCATATGCAGACGATGAGATAAGGGCAAAGAGTTCGTCAGGTGGAATATTCACACTGCTGGCTGAGTATGCATTTGAGCAGGGTGGAGCTGTATGCGGAGCAGGATACACAGACGATTTCAAGGTTGAACACTTTATCATAGAGAGCCCGGATGATCTGGACAAGCTCAGAAAATCCAAGTATGTTCAGGCTGATGCATCGAAGGTGTATGCGGACGTTAAGAAGATACTCAAGGAAGGCAGAGTGGTAGTATTCTGCGGATGCGGATGTCAGGTCGCAGGACTTTACGCAACACTCAAGAATGTGGATATATCAAATCTCTACACAATAGATCTGATGTGCCACGGCGGCCCATCGCCAAAGCTGTTCGATGATTATCTGAACAAATACCACGGCAAGGATCAGGGCAAGGTTGCTGATGTTGGATTCAGAGACAAGGACTACTTCGGCTGGTCTACAGAGATGACTGTAAAGTACACTGACGGAACAGTTTATCACAGAACAAGGACACAGGATCCATATTACAGAGCATTCCTTCCTTGTATATCGACGAGAAAGTTCTGTGGACACTGCGCATATGCGAAGCTTCCGAGAACAGGTGATATAACACTTGCAGATTTCTGGGGAATCCAGAAGTACAACAGAGATTACACTGACGGCAAGGGAACATCCATTGTGTCAGTCAACAGTCCACAGGGTGAGAAGATATATGCAGCCATAGCGGACAAGCTGCTCCTGAACAAGGAGATTCCGCGTGATGATGTGCTTAAGACAGGACAGCCTTTTGACCACTGCTTCAAGAATCATCCTGCCAGACAGAGATATTTTGAGCAGATAAAGAATGGCTCATCCATGGAGAAGGCATACGATTATGCCATAAAGGACAAGTACGATGTAGGTATATATGGCGTGTGGTTCGGTGCAAACTACGGAAGTGTTGCTACCTATTACGCACTTCACGAGATCATCAGATCATTTGGTCTGTCAGTGCTCATGATAGACATGCCTGCAGCCAAGACCGGAGCCGGCAAGCCTGACACCCATGCGAGAAGATTTGCAAAGGCACATTACCATGAGAGCAAGAGATACACACTGAAGGATATGAGAGAGCTCAATTCCAAGGTCGATACATTCATCATGGGATCAGATCAGGTGTGGAACAGAGGTATAAGCAGAGGCTTCGGCTTCTCATTCTATTTCGATTTTGTTGAGCCGGATAAGAAGAAGATCGCATTCTCTGCATCATTTGGACATGACAGGGATTTCTGCAATGTACAGGACAGGGAGACGATATCTGAATACATGAGACAGTTTGATGGAATATCCATCAGAGAGACCAGTGGAGTTGAGATCTGTAAGGATGTGTATGGAATAGATGCGGTGAGAGTTCTCGATCCTGTATTTGTTGCAGACAGAAAGGTATTCGATTCACTGGCAGACAAGGCAAAGAAGAAGCACGATGGCAAATATATGCTTGCATATATACTTGATCCAACTCCGGAGAAGAGAGCCGCAGTGGTTGAGGTTTCAGAGAAGCTCGGCCTTGAGGTAGTTGTTCTTCTGGACGGACGTCCAAAGGACCCGGTGAAGAACCGTCAGATCATGGATATGGACGACAAGATCGTCGACGACATAACAGTCGAGGACTGGCTGAACTATTTCAGAAATGCAGATTTCGTTCTCACTGATTCATGCCACGGAATAAGCTTCTCACTTGTATTTGAGACAAACTTTATCGGACTTGCAAACAGTGCAAGAGGAATGACAAGATTTGAATCCCTCGTGGATGTATTCCAGGTGAGAGATCATTACGTTCAGGATGCGGCAGACATTCTTGGAAATGATGAGCTGTTGAAGCCTGTGGATTACGACAATGTCAATAAGATACTTATGTCAGAGAGGGAGAGATCCCTTGCATGGCTTAAGGAAGTATTGTTCAGACCTAAGGAGTTTGAGGGTTATAGAGCATATCCAATTATAGATAAGAGATTGGCGGAAGATAAGGAGGATTAAGTAACATGGCAAAGTATGATTACCTCATAGTAGGAGCCGGATTATTCGGCGCAGTATTTGCATACGAGGCAGGCAAGAGAGGCAAGAGCTGTCTGGTTATAGACAAGCGTCCACATATTGCCGGCAACATTTACACAGAGCAGGTGGAGGGTATAAACGTTCACAAGTATGGCGCACATATATTCCACACATCTGACAAGAAGATCTGGGAGTATGTAAACCAGTTTGCAGAGTTCAACAACTACATTAACTCACCTGTAGCTTCATACAAGGATGAGCTGTACAACCTTCCATTCAACATGAACACATTCAGCAAGATGTGGGGAATCAAGAAGCCTTCAGAGGCAAAGGCAATCATCGAGAAGCAGATCGCAGATCTGAACATTGGAGAGCCAAAGAACCTTGAGGAGCAGGCACTCAAGCTTGCCGGTACAGATGTGTATGAGAAGCTTGTCAAGGGATACACAGAGAAGCAGTGGGGAAGACCATGTACAGAGCTTCCTGCATTCATTATCAAGAGACTGCCTCTGAGATTCATATACGACAACAACTACTTCAATGACCGTTTCCAGGGAATCCCAATGGGCGGATACACACAGATCATTGAGAAGATGCTTGAGGGCGCTGAGGTCAAGACTGACACAGATTACTTCGATTTTATCAAGGAGAATCCTGACATCGCAGACAAGACTGTATACACAGGTATGATCGATGAGTTCTTCGGATTCCAGTACGGACCACTTGAGTACCGTTCAGTAAGATTCGAGACAGAGGTACTCGATGAGGAGAACTACCAGGGAAATGCTGTTGTGAACTACACACACAGAGATGTTCCATACACAAGAATAATCGAGCACAAGCACTTTGAGTTTGGAAAGCAGCCAAAGACAGTTATCAGCCGTGAGTATTCAGCAGAGTGGAAGCCGGGCGTAGAGCCATACTACCCTGTAAACAACGACAAGAACAATGCGCTTTATGAGAAGTACAAGGAGCTTGCAGAGACACGCAAGGATGTAATATTCGGCGGAAGACTTGGACAGTACAAGTATTATGATATGGACAAGGTAATCGCAGCAGCACTTGAGTGTGTTGAGGCAGAGTTCTAATCGTAAGATAGAGCATATTATAAAGCCATACAAAGGGACGCATACCGGAATACAGATTTTCCGTATATGCGTCCTTTTTGCGTGCCGGAAGCATGGGTGATACGGCAAAATAAAAAAGATATACACTTTCGACAGAACGTGATAGAATTATACTAATTATGGGCATGTTATTTGGTGGATATGGTGCCCAGGGGGTAAAAATTAAAAGGGTAAAGGGTGTATATGTTATGACAAGGAAGAGGATTGCGGTACTGACAGCCCAGGCTGATGAGTACACCCAGGGTAGATTCCTCTCGGGGTTTTTTGAGAAGGCATTTCAGCTTGATTATGATGTGTGCGTGTTCTCAATGTATCTGAAGTATCAGGATACAGCTAGCAGAGAAGTGGGGGACGCCAACATATTCAACCTGATAGAATTTGACAAATATGATGCGGTGGTCATATGTACTGACAGGATCAGGACGCCGGGAACAGAGGAGGGACTCCGGTGGCGTGTGGAGCATGAGTTTGATGGCCCGGTACTGATAGTCGGCGACGAGATAGAAGGATATAAATCCATAAATATTGATCACAGAAAGAATATATGCGGGCTTATGGATCATCTCATAGAAGAGCACGGATACCGTGATATAGTGCTGCTTGATGGCTGGGAGAATACTGCCAATTCCGAGCTGAAGAAGCAGGGATTCTTTGACAGCATGAAGAGTCATGGTATCGCTGTGGATGAATCGTCGGTCTACTATGGCAATAACTGGTTTGACTCAGGACGCCAGACCGCAATGGAGATAACAGAGAACAGAGACAGACTTCCACAGGCTGTGGTGTGTGCCAGTGATCACATGGCACTGGGGCTGGCGGCTGAGCTGGAACAGAGAGGCGTTAAGGTCCCTGAGGATATAGCGATAACGGGATATGACGCTGCGGAGACGAACGATGACAGAGTCATACCGCTGACATCGGTTGATATACCTGCAAAGGTTGACGGCGAGTACGCCGCAAAATGGATAGACGCAGAGATAAACGGAAGATCTCTGGAGAACTATAGGAGCAGTGCGTCTATACACTGGGGAAAAAGCTGTGGATGTGAGCAGTGTACGGAGAAGCCGGGAAAGAGAGACGTGACGGCATGGGATATGAACGCTCGGCCGGGAATCTATGGTTCATACTATAACCATATGATGGAGGATCTGTTATCCCAGAGAGATTACAGGGAATTCTACAATACCATATTCCAGTATGCCCACACGGATGGCAACATGAGCAGTTTCAGTCTCTGCCTGAATGAATATTGGAAGTTTCCTGAGGTCATGATGGGGTCAAATGCACTGAGAGTCGGATACACGAAGAATATATACAGGGTCATCAGAAGCTGCGGTGATGGAGACGGTGCGATAGATTTCGATGACTGTTTTGACGTGTCCAGACTGATACCTGAGCTGGATGCAGACAGGGACAGACCTGAGGCTTACATATTCACTCCACTCAATTTCGACGACAGATGTTTTGGATATGCGGTTGTGAGCTATGGAAGCGAGTGCAGGGCGTACGATATTTCATATAGCACATGGATCAAGCAGATCATGCAGGGCATGGAGGCGTTCTACAGACAGGCGAGTCTTCAGAAGCTTCTGGACAAGGTCAATGCATCGCAGATCCGTGATGATCTGACCGGAGTGTACAATTATAACGGATTTATGGCGAGGTGCAGGGATATGTGTAACGATGCCGTTGCACATGGCAGGAGCATTGAGCTGCTGGCTATAGATATAAAGGGACTGGGACAGATAAATGCAAGTCTCGGCAGAAAGGTCGGGGACGAGGCCATACAGGCACTTGCCAGAATGATCTCGGCATCCCTTGAGAAATCAGACGTATGTATGAGAATGTGTAACGATGAGTTCATCGTGGCATATCAGGTGATGGGAGATGCGGAGGATCACGCAGACGCCATAGTTAAGAGTGTGGAGAGCCGTACCAGGGAGTTTAACAGGACAAATGGCGACAATTTTGTCATGGAGATATGCTATGCGGTGGACAGACAGATGGTTGCGAATGCGGAGGCTCTGGACAACTATGTGAACGCACTCATAAGCAACAAGAACAATGCCAAGATGAAGGCGTACATTGAGAGCACGAGAAATGCAGAGCTGTCACAGGAGGATATAGAGAAGGACAAGCTTGCCACGGAGATTCTTGACAGGAATCTGCTCACATATCATTTCCAGCCTATAGTTAATGCCCGCACAGGTCAGATCTATGCCTATGAGGTGCTCATGAGATCGGCAGGAGAGCAGTACATGTCTCCTCTCGACATAATACAGAGTGCTGAGAGACTTGGACGTCTGAGCGATGTGGAGAGAGCCACATTTATCAATGTGTTGAGACTCGTTGAGGACAAGCGAGAGGAACTTGAGGGCAGAAAGATATTCTTTAACAGTATACCGGGCTGCAGGCTGTCGGAGGAGGACACCGCTGTCATAGAGAGCAAACTCAGGGAATTTGGTGGACAGGTGGTCGTGGAATTCACCGAGGAGGCTGAGATGAGCGACCAGCTACTGGATCAGATAAAGGACAAGTACGGCAGGATGAACATAGAGACCGCCATAGATGACTATGGCTCAGGTTATTCAAATGTCAACAATCTTCTCAGATATATGCCGCGTTACGTGAAGATAGACAGGATGCTCATGACAAATATACATGAGGATCCGCAGAAGCAGCATTTTGTTAAGGATATTATAGAATTTGCGCATGACAATGATATCGTCACTCTGGCGGAGGGCGTTGAGCTGGATGTTGAGCTCAAGGAGGTCATCAGACTTGGCGCAGATCTCATTCAGGGTTACTACACGGCGAAGCCTTCACCGGAGGCGATTGCCGAGATAGATAAGAGGATCATAAACGAGATAGTCCAGTACAATCAGAACGAGATCACAAAGTATGGCAAGAAGACCTATGTCATAACCGATGAAGACGAGATATCGATGGTTCAGCTTGCATTTAACAAATATACGGCGCTTGATTTCAAGAAGATAGATGACCAGTACAGGTATGTCAACATGACAGGTACACCGGGCTTCAAGTCCAACATGCTGATAACCATAGGAGACGGCTTCAGAGGCGAGCTCAGGGTGGACAGCATAAGCCTTGGAGGAGAGAAGGGCATACCTTGTATAAAGATAGAAGACAACTGCGATGTCAGGATAGTCCTCACCGGGGACAATGAGCTGCGCACAGGCGGTATACAGGTAGCCGAGTCGTCAAAGCTCGAGCTTGCCGGAGATGGAGATCTGAGGATCACACTTGCGGGTGGCAGATACTTTGGAATAGGAAACGATTTTGCGTCGAGACACGGAGATCTGTATTTCAATCAGGATGGAACGCTGTCCATAACGGCCACCGGAATGAGGGGCATTGGAATAGGATCCGGCCTTGGCGGTAATATATATATTGGACACGGACGATACGAGATAGATCAGAGAGGTCAGGAGGGTGTGATGATAGGCTGTATGGACAGCGACTGCACTCTTCACATAGAGAACTGCGACATGGAGATATACAATGGAATCGCCAGAAGTGTATCCATAGGCTCATATAACGGAAGCGCGGATATAGCTATTGACAATATATCCGGCAAGATATCCGGGGCATCCATATCGACAGCAGTCATAGGAACCATGAATGGAAAGTCCTGCAGGGTTGCCATGAAGAATATCAATATTACCATGAACATCAGGGCAAATGAATGTTATGGTATAGGCTGCCGTGAGGGCGATACGGACGTCAGCATACAGTACGCTTACGTCAAGGTGGTGGCACAGGGCAAGGATGCCTACGCCATGGGTAACAGCACCCACACCGCCAGACTGGAATTTTCCAACTCGGATATCAACACACAGGTGATCAACAGTGTGGGAACTGATATAGGTGCAGAGGAGAAAAATATCGTGATCGGTAACGGCAGAGTGAGCTTCATGGTGAACGGAACATCAAAGAACAGGGAAGTGCAGATGACCGATCTGTAGGCGCCTATTCCGAAGCGTACAGTTAATCATTATTAATATTGTGTTGTTGACTGTTGTGAAGTATAATACAGCCGATTGACATGATGGGAGAATATTTATGGTTTTTTCGAGTTTAATATTTTTGTTTGTTTTTCTCACTGCAAACCTGATAGCATATTTTGCGGTGAGCCCTGAGAAACGCAATAATGTATTGCTGATATTTTCACTGGTGTTCTATGCCTGGGGAGGCCCGAGATATCTTCTGCTCCTGGCGGGAGAGACTCTGGTGAGCTGGCTGTTTGCCATTCGCATAGATGAGGCACGTGCCGGATATACCAAGAGATCTGAGAAGTTTTATCTTGTGTGTGACCTTGTGATAATGCTCGGCTGTCTTGCGATATTCAAGTATCTGGGATTTTTCCTCGGCAACATAAAGGCAGTGTTCGGCGTGCCGAAGACCGTGCCTGGAATAGCTCTCCCAATAGGAATCTCTTTCTATACATTCCAGCTCATATCATATGTGGTGGATGTGTACAGGAACGAAGTCAGACCACAGAGAGAATACTGGAAGCTCCTTCTGTATTCAAGTCTGTTCCATCAGTGTATAGCGGGACCTATCGTCAGATATGAGACCGTTGCTGATCAGATAGACAACAGGAAGATAACAGCGAACGACATATACATGGGACTGAGAAGATTTTCAGTCGGACTGGCAAAGAAGGCGATACTGGCCAATTCCTGTGCCAGCATAGCCGACACCCTGCTCCCGGCGGGAGTGGCGAGCCTCAAGGCTCAGACGACACTTGAAATGTGGCTTGGAATGATAGCGTATATGCTTCAGATATACCTTGATTTCTCAGCATACTCAGACATGGCCATCGGAATGGGAAGGATGGTAGGTTTTCACTATGATGAGAACTTTAACTACCCATATATGGCTACATCGGTAAATAATTTCTGGAGGAGATGGCACATATCACTCAGCTCATTCTTCAGGGATTACGTATATATACCGCTTGGCGGCAACAGATGCAGCACAGCGAAGTACATCCGCAACATGGCTATCGTGTGGTTCCTCACGGGAATGTGGCACGGAGCAAGCTGGAATTATATATTCTGGGGAATTTATTATCTGGGCTTCCTCCTTCTGGAGAAGTTTTATCTGGGCGGAAGACTCGGCCCTGTGGCATCCAGAATATATACGCTGCTCGTTATCCTGTTCGGATGGACCATATTCAGATTTGAGAGCCTTCGTGAGCTTGGAACAGTGCTTGCGGGAATGTTTGGAATAGGAACATCGGGATTTGCAAATATGGCACTTGGAACAATATTTGTGAAGAACATATTCTTCCTGATATTTGCATGTATTGCGTGTACGGATCTGGGCAAGAGACTCAGAAAATGGGCTATAGAAGTTGGAAAGGTCAACCCACTTGTATTCAACGTGTTCAATGTAACTGAGATGATAACACCGGTACTTATGCTCGTGATCTCAGTGCTGGCGCTTGTGGGTGCAAGCTATAATCCTTTCCTGTATTTCCAGTTTTAATGGGTGATTTTTATGAAGAGAAGATATACCAGAAGTCAGAGACAACAATTAAAGAAATTCAGAACTCTGGGTGTTCTTATATTTGCCGCAGTCATGGCGATAGGAGCATTTATCGGTCTGCTGTTTTTTGTCAGACCTAAGAAATCCACGGTGGAGAAGAGGACGCTTGCAAAGTTTCCGTCATTCACTATAACGTCATTCCTCGACGGATCATACTTCGAGGACGTGTCACTGTGGTATTCTGACACATACCCTATGAGGGATAAGCTTGTGTCGGCTGACCAGAGCCTTAAGAAGCTGTACGGAATACAGCTCGGAACGCAGGTGGTTGGAGGAAATGCCAAGGGCGATGAGATACCTGATGTGGACAAGAGTGCGGTGACCGCCACTCCTGATGATGCAGGCAAGGCGACAACTGAGAGTACCACGGAGGTTACGACAGAGGATCCTGAGATAGGACTTCCTGCGAGTCTGACATCGAAGAACAAGCAGGATGCGACAACTGAGAGCGGTTCGGTCCAGACGGTCGATCCACCAGATTCAAAGGCTATGGACAAGGCGTTCCAGAAGCAGCTTCAGGACAACCTGTATGTGAAGGATGGTTCTGCGTACAGCCTGTACTATTTCGTTCAGGACTCCGCAACAGAATATATAGATGCTATCAACAATGCAGCGGCACAGCTCTCGGGCCAGACAAATGTGTACGATATTCTTGTGCCGAACAATTCAGGTGTCCTGCTATCGGATGACGAGCTGGATAAGCTTGGCGGTTCCGATCAGAAACAGGCGATAGAGTATTACTATGGCATGATGAATGGCGTGAAGACGGTCGATATATTTGACACGTTAAAGGCGCATAAGGATGAATATATATTCTTCAGGACAGATCACCACTGGACCGCGGATGGCGCGTACTATGCGTATGAGGATTTCTGCAAGACGAAGGGCATAACGGCCATTCCACGTGACAAGAGGAAGACGGATACCTTCAAGGGATTCCTCGGAAGCTTCTACAGCACCCTGCAGAACTCTGACATGAAGAATAATCCTGATACTATATACGCCTACGAACCGATAGGAACAAATGACATGACCTACTGGAACGAGGATGGCTCGGAGCAGAAGTGGAATGTCATAATGGATGTGAATGGATGGGATAAGGGAACCATGTATTCTACATTTGTGGGCGGTGACACGCCGATGGCAGTGATAGAGAACCCGAATGTGACAGACGGTTCATCGTGTGTAGTAATGAAGGAGTCCTACGGAAATGCATTTATTCCATTTCTTGTGGATCACTACTCCAAAATATATATCATAGATTACAGATATTCACAGGTAAACATCCTTGACTTTGTGAAGAGCAAAAAGGTCAATGATTTTATCTGTATAAATAACATATCTCTCATAGGAGATAAAGATGTGGCGGCTACTATAAGCAGTCTGCTGCACTAGGGCATAATCGGAGGATTTGCAGACAGATGCCCGGAGATGGTCAACAGATATATGGAGACTGCTTCTGAAGGTATCAGAGGATTGTTCATGTTCTGCACCATAGATAATGACAAGGATGTGGACGTGTTCCAGGCGCTTGCAACTGTCGACAGACTTCTCTATCAGGAGAAGCGTGCAAAGAAGCTTCGCCGGATGGCTGAGTAAGACAGATATAAAAGACAAAATATATAAAGGCTTGAAAGAAGGAGAATGTATCATGGAGAGGTTAGGTTTCATAGGCATGGGTAATATGGCACAGGCACTCTGTGCAGGATTTGTGAATTCAGGGAAGATAGCGGCTGAGAGTGTATATGCATATGCACCACACTATGACAAGCTGGTGAAGAACTCAGAGAAGTATGGATTTACCCCGTGTAAGACACTTGCAGAGCTGGTGGATGCCGTGGATACGGTCATCATGGCATGCAAGCCTTATCAGATCAATGACGTTCTCGTTGAGATAGGAGAGAGACTTCACGGCAAGGCTCTTGTGTCGGTGGCAGCTGGCTGGGATTTTAAGAAGTACAGTGAGTATTTTGACAGTTCGGTGAGAGTGCAGTTTGTGATGCCGAATACTCCGGCAATGGTATATGAGGGAGTTATGCTCTTTGAAGCACAGAATTCCCTTGAGGAGGAAGAAAGGACACAGATCAAAGAGCTGTTCGCGGCTGTGGGAATTGTGGAGGAGCTTCCATCGAATCTCATGGGAATAGGAGGCGCAGTAACCGGCTGTGGTCCTGCATTTGTGGATCTGTTCATAGAGGGATATGCGGATGCAGCGGTTAAGTATGGTGTGCCTAGACAGACTGCGTACAGACTCATATCACAGATGATACTTGGTTCAGCAAAACTTCAGCTAGAGACAGGGGAGCATCCCGGCGTGTTGAAGGACAATGTATGTTCCCCTGCGGGAACAACCATCTGCGGTGTTGCATCCCTCGAGGAGTCAGGCCTCAGGAGTGCATGCATTAAGTCTATAGATGCGATCATGAATAAGTAATAACGGCAAATCCCCTGTATGATTGAAATATCATACAGGGACTTTTTTATTTCTTGACTTTTTTATTTCTTGAATTTTGAGAGGATGCTTATAAGCTGCCTTATGTTCAGCGGCTTTGACAGGTGTTCGTTCATGCCTGCCAGACGGCATCTTTCGAGATCTTTAGCAAATGTGTTGGCGGTGATGGCGATGATAGGAATGTTCTGTGCATTCGGATGCTCGAGCTTTCTTATGGCGTAGGACGCCGAGATTCCATCCATCACAGGCATCTGAAGATCCATAAGGATACCGTCGTAGGTTCCGGCAGCAGATGTGGAGAACATGTCAACGCACACGGAGCCGTCCTCAGCGCGCTCACAGGAAATACCATTCACACCCAGAAGTTCAGACACGACCTCATAGTTGAGTTCGTTATCCTCTGCCACCAGAAGGTGCATTCCTACACACAGGGATTCTGCGTCGCTGCTATCACCGGATTGTCCAGACCACAGATCATCCTTTATGATATAAGGGACGTCGATGCTTACCTCGATGATAGTTCCACCACCCGGATTGCTCTGTACTGTGATGGTACCCTGCATTAGATCCACAAGCTCCTTTACTATGGCGAGCCCCAGACCGCTTCCGCGCACTTTGCTGATCCTGGTGTCTGTCTCGCGGGAGAATTTGTTGAACATGCTCGCCTGATATTCAGGCTTTATTCCAATTCCCGTGTCGCTTATTCTGGCGACGAGACGTATCTTATCGGAGCCTGGTATATTTTCCTCATATAATTCAAATCCAACGTCGCCATGACCAGGTGTGAACTTGATGGAGTTAGACAGCAGGTTAGAGTAGATCTGTTTCAGCTTGAGTCCATCGGCCAGGATGTAGTCGTGATATATATCGTGACAGTTGAAGGTTATATTGAGTCCGTCGTTCATGAGAGCCTGATCGAAAACCATGTTCAGAGTATGACACAGCTCGGATACAGATGTCTCACAAGGCTTGAGCTGCTGTCTGCCGTTTTCCAGATTCGTTATGTCAAGGATGTTGCTGACGAGCTGTTCTATATAAGCCCCGGACGTCCTGAGCTTGCCCAGACAGTCGTCTATCTTGCTTGGATCGCCTAGTGATCGCTTTGCTATGTCGGCAAATCCCATTACGGCATTCAGAGGTGTTCTTATATCGTGAGCCATCTTGGACAGGAACTCGGACTTTGCCTCATTGGCCTTGTTGGCTTCCTCTGCCAGGAGCATCCAGTTCTGTTCACGTCTCTTTTGTTCGCTGATAAGCCTTGTTGCATACAGTATGCTGGTCACGTTGCCGAGAGCATCTCGCTTTTTTACAATAAATCTTGCCGAGTGCCAGTTGCCGTCGTTGGCGAGATAATCCATGGCTATGGTCTCGTCTGTGTGGAGACGCTCTGCGATGGTCGACAGATCGAAGAAATCAAGTATCTTGTCCTGATATTCGGGAACGACGAAGCGGTGACACAGCTCCTTCATCTTGGAGGAAGCTCTTCCCATGCGGCCTGTAAGTTTGTGTACCTTGTTATCACTGGACACCTCCTCGTACATGTCCTGTGTAAGATCTATCCTGTATATTGAGAAGTAGATCTTGCTTATGGCGGATATGATCTCGTTGTTCAGGTTAGCCTCGTCAAGTGCCTCCTGCAGCTGTCTCCTCGAATTTTGTTCAAAGCTCACAAGCTCGTCTATCTGCTTGAAGCCAATCAGCACCCTTGAAGCTGAGGCCGCTGAAAAAGGGAATATCTCTGCCTCAAAGTTTTCCTGACCCGCTGCGTTCGGAGTCACCCGGTATCTGTAAGAGAGCTTAGGGTGAGAGGCAAGATGATTCTGTATATGCTCTGCGCTGAGGATTTCTGTGAAGTCTGGGGCAGATTCTTTGATGACATATTTTTCATAATACTGTCTGATCAGCTCTGAGTAGCAGAATGCTTTCCCGGCTTTGATGTCGTATATGTGGGCAGCGTTTGCCACCGGGTCAAGCTTTAAAGGCTCGAGGGAATCATTCTGAAGATCAACGCAGTAGACGGATATGTAGTCTGTGCACAGGACTGACATGAACATCCTTTCACGGTTCAGATCCGACAGGCTCTTTTCGAGTGAATTATTGCGCTGCTCAAGAAGCTCGGTCATTCTGAGAGTCTCCCGTACATTTCCGAGATGACCGCCCACAACCCCAAGCAGACTTATAAAGGATTCCGAACTCTCTATGTGGGGATTGTCCACACCGATAAAGCCTTTGAGCTGGTCCTTATAGAAGATAGGAAATGCTATCTCAGAGTGGATATTCTGCATGACCAGAAGCTGATACTCGGAAGGCATGAGATCCTTCACATCCTCCACGTTATCTATGATTATACTGTCGCCGCGCTCAAATGCTTCCAGCCAGTAAGGCATGTCGGCGGAATCCACGGACTGAAGATTGTCAATCCATGGCTGCACATTGTCACCGCACCACTCATATGAGTTGCGGAATACGTTGTCAGTCTCATCCCAGTCAAAAATATAAACTCGTTCTGACGAAGTGCAACTTCCGATGATACGGAGCAGAGTCTGTATGGATGCCCGGAGTTCAAAACGGTTCTGAGCTCTGTCAATGGCAACCATCTGCTGTAATATAACAAAATTATCCATAAAATACCCCCCCTTTATGTGTGTAGGTTTTTGATATATTAATATATAAAGCTCTGTTTTTAAGACAATTTTACCTATTTTGAGAGAAAAAATCTATATTAATGGCAATTAATTCCATAGACAATATTGTTTAGGAATTATAAAATTATTGTGGGTGGTTGTAAAGCTTTAACATATTTTTTCTGGGACATTAAAAATACTATGTTGAGGAGTTAATTAAATGAGAGAAAAAGTATTGATAGTCGATGACATTGAGCTGAATAGAGAGATACTTGCAGTTGCACTTGGTGATAAGTATGAAGTGATTCAGGCTGCTGATGGTATGCAGACCATAGACATACTGAAGTCAGAGAGTGAAGGGATAACAGCGATGCTCCTTGATCTGATCATGCCGATTGTCGATGGATATGCGGTGCTTGATTACATGAGAGAACACGAGCTGCTTGACAGGATACCGGTCATAGTCATAAGTGCGGAATCAGCCAGGGATGTTGAGGTAAAGTGCCTTGAAATGGGGGTTACGGATTTCGTCAGAAAGCCATTTGACAGTGTGACAGTCAGACGCAGGGTCAAGAATACCGTGGATCTGTTCATGTATAAGAATCATCTGGAGGATAAAGTCAGACTGCAGACAAGAGAGCTGGAGGAGAAGAACAAACTGTTTCAGGCTCAGGCAGAGCAGATACGTGAGACCAATGAGAAGATAGTGGACGTTTTAGGCACGGTTGTTGAATACAGAAATCTTGAGAGCGGTGAGCACATCAAGAGGGTAAAGGAATTTACCAATATACTTGCAGAGAAGGCTGCGGAGAAATATCCGGAGTACGGCCTTACACCGGAGAAGATAGCTGTAATAGTTGCAGCCAGTCCACTTCATGACATAGGCAAGATAGCCATCAAGGACAGTGTGCTCCTGAAGCCGGGCAGGCTTACAGATGAAGAGTTTGAATATATGAAGACCCACACGACAAAGGGCTGTGAGATACTTACACAGATTGCAGGCACGTGGAGTGAGGAATACGAGAAGATCAGCTATGAGATATGCCGCCACCATCATGAGAGATATGATGGAAAGGGCTATCCTGACGGACTGGCCGGTGAGGATATACCGATATCGGCACAGCTTGTGTCCATAGCGGATGTGTATGACGCTCTTGTGAGTGACAGGGTATACAAGAAGGCTATAGAGAAGGGCAAGGCATATCAGATGATACTTGATGGAGAGTGTGGAACATTTTCACCGAGACTTATAGAGTGCTTCAAGGAGTCCAGACAGGAATTTGAAGAGCTTGTGTGCAGATATGAGATGAAGAAGGAGAACCAGATATGAACATCAGAGAGTGTTATGATACAATAGGAGCAGATTTTGAGGATGTACTTGGCAGACTTGGCAGTGAGAGCCTTATACAGAGATTCGCACTTAAGTTTATAGATGATGGAAGCTACAATGAACTGACAGAGGCTATTACGGAGAAGAATGCTGAGAAGGCATTCAGGGCAGCACATACACTGAAGGGGATATGTCTGAACCTTGGACTTAAGAATCTGTATACAGTGAGCTCGGATCTGACAGAGAAGCTCAGGGGGAGAGAGCTTGATGGATATGAGGCTTTGTATGAGAAGGTCAGTGAGCAGTATAAGATAACTGTAAATGCTCTTAAGAGTGTTGAATAGATCATTGTAGTGTGAGAAAAGAGAGGGGACTTATAAGATGAAGAAGAGGACTATTGCCAGAATGATGGCGGCCGTTATGGTCGTGAGTATGCTTGCTGGTTGTGGTGACTCAGACGGCGATACAGCGAAGAATGTGAATCTTGATCCAGATCATCCGGTATCACTGAAGATATGGCATTACTACAATGGAACCCAGCAGGCAATATTTGACAATTTGGTTGATGAGTTCAATGCTACCAAGGGCAAGGATGAAGGGATATCTGTCCAAGCCGGTGAACATAGGAAAGTTTGAGGAAATGCTCTACGAGGTATGGAGCAGTCATAACAGAGAATTCAGCGTATTACGCTAAGGGGGGGATAAATATGACACAGCACTTGCAGACGATGATGTGTGAATACACCATACTGATAATCATGCTCTATATAGGTGTGAGATGTCTTAATCAAAGAAATAATAAGATCATAAGATTGTTTTCTCATTTTGTATTCGGAGTAATTGCTTTCCAGATAATAAATATACCTGTAAGAATGGTTGACGCAGGACTGGTGCGTATGCCGGCCGCGGTGGTTTTTGTGTTGAATTGCGGATTCATGATCGCAGAGACATTTGTGACATATGAATGGTTTTATTTTTTCGAGAGTATACAGAATTCATTATTTGTGGAAAAAAAGATAATACGGGTATTGCGCAGTATTCCGCTTGTTCTGATGATTGTGCTGTGTGTGGTCTCGTGGTGGACAGGCTGGCTTTTCTACGTGGATGATACGGGCATGTATCGCAGAGGAGTATTGTTTGCACTTCAGGTGGTGCTTCCGTATACCTATGTATTTGTGACACTCGTCAGTGCGATAGTATATTCCATTACCAGAAGAGAGAAGAGATCTGCTGTCATCATAACTATAGCACTCATACCTGCGCTTATATGTTCAGTGTTGCAGATTGTTGCGGGTGGTTCTTATGTTCTGGCTGGACTGACGCTTTCGGCGATGTTCGTGTATATAGAGCTTTGCATGGAGGATATCAGAAAGATTGAGAAGCTTGAGGTTATCGAGAAGGCCAACCACGATCTGGAGAATGCCCTGGATATGGCGAATAAGGCTAACAACGCCAAGACGGTGTTCCTCAACTCCATGTCTCATGATATAAGAACCCCTATGAACGCGATAATAGGCTTCACAGACCTTCTGAATGACAACCTGTCCGACCAGGACAAGGCGCGCGATTATATAGCCAAGATCAGATCATCAAGTGATTATCTGTTGTCTCTTATCAACAATGTATTGGAAATGGCGAGGATAGAGAGTGGCAAGACAGAACTGGACGAGAGCAGTATATCACTCAAAAGTCTTGATTCGGTGTACTGGCTGTTTGAGAGCCAGATGAAGGAGAAGAACATAGACTTTACATGGAATGTGAATGCCCAGCACAATAATATACAGTGTGATGTTGTGAAACTGAAAGAGATACTTATGAACATCATCAACAACGCATACAAATATTCTCTTCCGGGGGACAGCGTTACCGTGAATATAGACGAGCTTCCGTGCGACAGGGACGGCTATGTGAAGATCCGCACGATGGTGAGCGACACGGGAATCGGAATGTCAGAGGATTTCCTGGAGCACATATTTGAGGATTTCAGCAGGGAGCAGACATCCACGGAGAGTGGACAGTTTGGAACAGGACTTGGCATGGCTATAGTTAAGAAGATAGTTGATCTCATGGGGGGAGATATAGACGTGCATAGTGAACCGGGAAAGGGTACGACATTTACTGTTACACTTGAGCACCGTATATCCCAGAATGTTGAGAATGCTGGTTCGGTAGAGAAGCGCAACGAGGATTATTCGTTTGAGGGCAGAAGAATACTCCTGGCGGAGGATAACGACCTGAATGCGGAGATAGCCATGACCATACTTGCCGGCGCAGGCATGGAGGTCGACCACGCTGCAGACGGAATCCAGTGTATAGACATGCTGGAGAAAGCGGAGCCTGAATACTACGATCTCATTCTCATGGATATACAGATGCCGAACATGGACGGCTACAAGGCAACCATGCTCATACGAAAGCTTGACGACAAACGGCTTGCAGATATACCTATAATCGCCATGACCGCGAATGCGTTCAACGAAGACCGTAAGAAAGCATTTGAAGCGGGCATGAACGGACACATAGCAAAGCCGATAAGCGCAGCGGATCTAAAGATGACGCTGGCCGGGATCATGGAAGAATAATTTTGATGATTTTCCACATAATAACTCCAAAGCAATTATTTAACATGCAATGGAGGGTTGATACTGTTTATGAAGGCGACAGGAATAGTGAGAAGAATAGACGATCTCGGAAGGATAGTCGTCCCGAAGGAGATAAGAAAGGTCCTCAGGATAAGAGAGGGGGATCCACTGGAGATATTTACCGGCAAGGAGGGCGAGATCGTTCTCAAGAAGTATTCGCCCATGGCTGATCTGACTGCATTTGCACAGCAGTATGTGGAGGCCATATCCCAGAGCCTTGGGCTTCCCGTGGCTATCACGGATCGTGATTCTGTCATAGCGGTGGCGGGGATGCCTAAGAGGGAGCTGATGGGCAAGGAGCTTCACAGTGAGCTTGAGAGCGTGATAAACGACAGGAAAGCGATAGTTGCCCGCAAAGGCGATGCGAAGTTCATACACATAACCACAGACGACCTGGATTACGATGGACAGGTGGTGCAGACCATTATATCAGAGGGCGATGCAGTGGGCTCTGTCATCGTGATAGTGCGTGACAGCGGACACAGAATAGGAGAGATAGAGCAAAAAGCAGCGGTGATCGCGGCGGCATTTTTGGGCAAACAGATGGAAGGGTAGCCGGTAATGCAAGAATTTGGCAAAAAGTGAGTAAAATCAAGGGGTTTCGGCCTCGAAATCCCTTATTTTCCTTGACAAATATAACCATTTTAGGTATAACTATACATGTTGAGCTCAGAGTTTTCTGCTTTTGCGGGTAGCAGGCGGATGACAGAGAGCATTTATTTTTTTAAAGGAGGAATTATCTAATGAATAAGACAGAATTAGTTGCAGCAATCGCTGAGAAGACAGAATTATCAAAGAAGGACGCTGAGGCAGCATTAAAGGCTTTCACAGACGTTGTAGCAGATGAGTTAAAGAAAGGTGAGAAGATTCAGTTAGTTGGATTTGGTACATTCGAGGTATCAGAGAGACCAGCTAGAGAGGGTAGAAACCCAAGAACTGGCGAGACAATGACTATCGCTGCTTCAAAGGCACCTAAGTTCAAGGCTGGAAAGGCATTAAAGGATTCAATCAACTAATCTTTAAGGGTTTGATATGAGACTTGATAAATATCTTAAGGTATCCAGGATCATCAAGAGAAGAACCGTGGCGAACGAGGCATGCGATGCCGGAAGAGTCATGGTCAACGACAAAGTGGCTAAGGCCGGAACCGATGTCAAGGTTGGAGATGTTATCGAGATAGCATTTGGCAACAAGACGGTGAAGGTCAGAGTTACAATGATTGCAGATTCCACTAAAAAGGAAGATGCCAAGGATATGTTTGAGTATGTGTAAAAATATGCCGGAATATACATAGTGTATTCCGGCATATTTTTTTTGTGGGCTCATATAGTTTATTAAATAGCTTGAGAAGGTTTCTGAACATGGGGGAAGTTAATAAGGCAAAAACCCACAAGGTGGTCATGGACAACAGGAACAGTCTGTCCATGACAGGGATCAGCAAGGTCACATCCATAGATCCTGATCTGGTTCTGCTGGTGACCGAGCAGGGGAAACTCAAGATAATAGGCAAGAATATGCAGGCGACAAATCTGGACCTTGACAAGGGAATACTGGATCTCACAGGAAATATCAACTCCATGATATATTCGGGTGACAAGGAAGGTGCTTTTTCTATAAAGGGGTTGTTCAAGTGATGAGCGATATGGCGGCAGGGCAGCTCTGGGGATATGGGATATGTGTTGCAGCCGGAGTGTGCTCAGGTGTACTGGGATCGCTGTTCTGGTTCATCTCAAAGCTCTTTAGGAACAGCCGCGCGGTGGCGTGGATATGCGATATTACACTTTGGTTGATATTAAGTGTAGTAGTTATGGCGGTCAGTTACATATGCTGTGACGGAGATCTGAGACTATATATTTTTTTAGGATTTTTTTCAAGTTTTTTACTTGTATTTTTTACTATAAATTGGGCTGCTTCGAAAATTGCAAACCATATATTGTGTAAGAAAAAACAAGATTCAAAAAATGTGAAAATGTGACGGCGAAAAGTGCGTTGACATAATTAGTCTTAAATAGTAAAATTATGTCAATATGTTCGTTTGGCTACGAACTTTTTGTATATTATTACAAGAAAAGACAAGTAATAAAGTAATGAATGGGGAGTTTCTAATGAGTAAGACGGTCGGCAGATCAAAGTCAAAAAAGAATAACAAGATCACAACGAAGCTTGGAATGGTTCTGGTTGTGAGCTGTCTGATATTGCTGGCAGTGGTTGTACTGTACAAAGCACAGAGCCTGAAAGCACAGAAGGAGAGCCTGCAGGTTCAGGCGGCGGAGCTTCAGGAACAGCTTGACAGTGCGAAGGAAGATTATAAGAAGCTTGAAGAGCGTGAGAAATATATGCAGACAGATGAGTATGTTGAGGATGTGGCCAGATCACAGCTCGGTCTCATATATCCTGACGAAATCGTGGTAAAGCCGGAGGAATAAAGTCAGAACATAGCGGATGCTGATTTCAGCATTCGCTATTTTTTTGCGCATTTGACGGATATACTTCTTGTCACTATGAACAGGAAGGCGGGAAAGTGTTGATGAGAGAAAAGGTAAATGGGTTCGTCGGAGTGATGGCGGTGGCTATTCTGTGTATGGTCAGCGGCTTATGCATGGTCTGGGGGATAGCCCCGGTGGTTCTGGCTGTGTATGTGGCGGCCTGTGCGGTGTGTGGGAGATACATGATAACCTGCATCGGGTGTGCGGCAGGAGTCGCAGCCGGATCTATGGGCATAGCAGGGCTGTTGCACGCAGATGAGTATATGATACCGGGGCCTGTGTATTCCGGTGTGATGGTGACGGAGAAATATCTGGTGCTGCTGGGACTTGCGATGTGTCTTATGAAGATCGTGTACTCCAGAAATTCCAGATCGTATGTCAGGGTGATCGTCGTCATGTCGGCTGCCGTGCTTATGGGAAACATAGTGGTATATGCGGATAACATGCTTATGGCTGCCGCTTATGGAGTGGTGGAGGCTGCGATATTCATGTGTGCCAGTGTGATACTGAAACCGGGGATTGGACTTCTATATACATATATCTGCGGGGATGCCTCGGATGTGGAGAGGGATGAGAGTTGGAATGTAAGTCAGGGCATAGTGAGCCTCATGGCGCTGGCGGCGGTCGTTCTGTGGGTTGTTCCGGGTGAGGATATCTACAGTGTGAATCCGGCATTTATGCTGGCTCTAGTTCTGATATTGTACGCGGTGTATAGAACTGGAGCGGTGTACGGATGCGGAATGGCGGCGGTGGCGGGAAGCATCGTGTCGGTCAAGCTGAATGACAGCAGGTGGCTCATGTGGATGCTCCTTGTGACGCTGGTCATGCTCATAGGCCGGGCACTCACTGGGAGAAGAAAGGTGTCTGCAAGTCTGTTCTATGTTCTGGGATGCGTTCTTGCCTCCGTGGCGGATGGGACAGTGCTGTGGAACGGCTCTGGGCGGGAGATCGCATTTTACTATATAAATATCGCCGTTCCGGTCGTATTGTTCGCGTGTATACCTGGTGCTCTGCTGGGCGCCATGGACGAGGAGACAGATCCGGCGTGTCTTCAGGCGGCCGCTGCGGAGATTAACAGACTCACGGCCTGCAAGATAGAAGATATGGCAAATGTGTTTAGACGGCTCGATTATACATTTGCCGGGAGCGATGAGCCGGCGATAAGCTTGGGACAGATCGGCGAGCTCGTGGATGGCTTCAGGAGACAGATAGATCTGATAGGTGAGGCGAGGGAGATATCCGATGAAAAGCTGCTGGGGCAGATAAGATCGCTGGGGATGGACGAGGTCAGGGTCACGGCATCCATGGACAGTGGCAACAGGAGCCGATACTATGTGGCGGGAAAAACGTCAGGTCAGGGCATGGTGCTGTCAAGACAGGTGGCTGATGTACTGAGTGGGTACTTCAGGAAGAATATAAGGGCGGGCCTGGATTCGCCGAGCCTTTTCTTCGATGAGTACAGATCTGCCGTGTACGAGGAGGCGGCGCGTTACAAGGGGCGTTACCATGTCAGAAGGATAAAGAAATATGGCTCTCCGGTGTCGGGGGATAATTTCTCGGTGAAGGAGTATGAGGATGGCAGGCTGGTGATGATGCTGTCTGACGGCATGGGAAGCGGAAGCCTGGCCTCCTGCGAGAGCTGCATGATGCTGGACACAATGGAGGAGCTGCTGGAGGCGGGATTTACCCCGGAGTACAGCATTGCATTTGCCAATCGATGTATGTCCAGGAGAAATAAGGGCAGAATATTCACGACATTTGATATGGTGGTCATAGACATGTACGACGGCACCATGAGGAGCTTCAAGCAGGGGGCGTCGGTGACCTATGTGATACGCCCGGGCGATGATGGAAATGAGGTACGCCAGATAACGAGCACTACTCTTCCCGTGGGCGTGCTGGACGATGCCGAGTGCGACATGGCGGATGTGAAACTTGCGGCGGGGGATGCCGTGGTCATGGTGAGCGATGGGCTCTCGGATATGGATGTGTCCGATCACATGCAGGATGTGCTCAAGGGAATAAGAGTGGGTGACAGCAGACGGATGGTCGATGATATACTGGGCGCCATGATAGGACAGGGGGATGTGTCGCTTCGGGATGACGTGACGGTCATGGCGGCGGTGATATCAGGATCTGAGAAAAGTAGCGCAGCCTGAGTAACTCTATGCTATAATATGAAATTATGATATTTACAGAAGGATAAATGTATGGATGTATTTGAAAAAAATGTTCTTGAGTATATAAGAAAATACCACATGTTTGATGGTATAAGTCACTGCGTGTGCGGTGTGTCCGGCGGCGCGGATTCGGTGAGCCTGCTCACGGTGCTGGCAAGGCACAGGGCGGAGCTGGGAATAGATATACACGTTGTACACATAAATCACATGATACGCGGTGAGGCTGCGGATGGTGACCAGAGCTACGTTGAGACTTTGTGTGGTGAATATGGTGTCACATGCGACTCTTACAGGATCGATGTCAGGAAGCTTGCGGAGCAGGCCGGACAGACCGTGGAGGAGGCCGGACGCCATGCAAGATATGATGCATTTGACAGGATGCGTGCCAGATATGCGGATGAGGGCTGTGTGATCGCAGTCGCCCACAACCGCAACGATGTGGCTGAGACGGTTCTGTTCAACATGGCGAGGGGAACCGGAATGGGCGGCATAAAGGGTATAGCCCCGGTGAGGGATCACATAGTGAGACCGCTTCTTGGGAGCGACAGGAGCCACATAGAGGAATATCTTGACCGGCAGGGGATCAGATACTGTACGGATGCCACCAACAATGAGGATGATTACACCAGGAACAAGATAAGACACAGGATACTTCCTCTTATGAATGAGATAAATGGACAGGCCACGGAGCACATTTGCCAGATGGCCATGATGGCGGCTGATTACGAGCGGCTTGCTGCCGGACTGGTTGATGATTTCCTGACGGGACAGGGAATTGATGTCAGAAGTGAAGGCTGTGGCTGGACCGGAGACAGCACTGACCGGAGATATGAGCTGGACATGGCGGCTCTCAAGGAGCAGGACAGGCTCGTGCAGGAGCTTGTCATTAGAAAGCTCATCGGAATGGTGTGCGGAGGCCTGAAGGATATCGGCATGAGCCATGTGTCGGAGGTTACGAAGCTGTACTCGGCTGACACCGGGGCGGGGATCAATCTTCCTGCCGGTGCGAGGGTGTGGCTGGAGTACGGCAGACTGGTATTTGCCGGCGGTGAGAACCGCGCCGGTGACCAGAGCTGTCAGGATGGCGGGCTACCGGGCTGCGTGGACATAGACATCACCTGTGATGGTGAGTATGAGCTGTGTGAGGGAAGGCTTACGGTCAGGATCTACGACAGACCTGAAGCCCTTGATCTTGCAAAAAAAGAGTGTACGAAGTTTCTTGATTATGGTAAAATAAAACAGTGTCTGCAGTTGCGGACATTTGAAAACGGGGATTATATAGTCGTTAATTCTGCGGGCTCGAGAAAGAAGCTCAACCGTCTGTATACTGACTGTAAGATACCGGTGGACAAGCGGCGTCATATTCCACTTGTGACATCCGGGCAGGAGGTCGTGTGGGCCGTGGGACTTAGGATTGGCGAGAATTATAAAGTGACAGAAGATACACAAAAGATAATTGAGTTGAATTTTAACAGGAGGAAACAGAGTTGAAAGAACAGATTGGTGTTATGCTCAGCAGCAGTGAGGTGGAAAACAGAATAAGCGAGATGGCAGCAGCCATAGATAAGGCATATGAGGGAAAGACGATACATTTGATCGGAATCCTTAAGGGAAGCGTGTTCTTCATGTGTGAGCTTGCGAAGAGAATGAAGAGTCCGGTCACCATGGACTTCATGTCTGTGAGCAGCTATGGCGATGGAACAAAGTCATCAGGTATTGTCAAGCTGAACAAGGACCTTGATGAGTCTATAGAGGGAAAGGATGTAATCATCGTGGAGGACATTCTTGATTCGGGAAGAACCCTTTCATACCTTGTGAAGCTTCTCGGCGAGAGAAAGCCTGCAAGCCTTGAGGTTGTGACCCTGCTTGACAAGCCGGACAGAAGAGTTATCCCGGTTGAGCTGTATATGACAGGTTTTGAGATCCCTGACAGATTTGTTGTGGGATACGGCCTTGACTGTGCCCAGAAGTACAGAAACCTTCCATATATAGGTGTCATAGAGCAGTAATATATTGATTAAGGAGCATATACATGGAAAATATGGATAAGAGAAAATTCAGGAATGGAATGATAATCTATCTGTTGATCCTGATAGTTGCTTTCATCCTCATAAACAGATGGATGCAGAGCGACAAGATTGAAGTGACCACCACTTACAGTTACACAGATCTGACAGAGGATTTGGATGATGGCAAGATATTGGCATTGTCGATACAGCCAAATGCAGAGATTCCTACGGCGATAGTTCAGGTGCAGTTCACCAACGGAAAGACTCTTGCATTTTATTCCACAGATGTCAATGATGTCGTGAAGATTTATAACGACTATCAGGCAAGTGTGGACAAGTATAATGCGACCGTAAGCTCGGATGACGATAAGAAGGTCGTTGCCAGATGCAGCCTGAACGATGTGGAGAAGACGAGCATATGGAGTGTGATAATTCCGTATGCCCTTGTCATGATCGTCATGTTCTTTGTCATGCTGCTGTTCGTGAGATCATCACAGGGCGGTGGAGGCCAGATGATGAACTTTGGCAAGAGCAGGGCGAAAATGACAGAGCCTGATGAGAAAGAGAAGGAAGATAAGAAAAATAATAAGAAGAAAATAACATTTGACGATGTTGCCGGTCTCAGTGAGGAGAAAGAGGATCTCGAAGAGATAGTGTGCTTCCTCAAGAACCCAGGCAGATTCATCAAGGTCGGTGCACGTATACCGAAGGGAGTTCTTCTTGTCGGCCCTCCTGGAACAGGTAAGACACTCATGGCAAAGGCCATAGCAGGAGAGGCGGGGGTTCCGTTCTTCAGTATTTCAGGATCAGACTTCGTGGAGATGTTCGTCGGTGTCGGTGCAGCGAGAGTGAGAGATCTTTTTGCACAGGCAAAGAAGAATGCACCATGTATCGTATTTATAGATGAGATCGATGCTGTTGCCAGACAGAGAGGTACAGGACTTGGCGGTGGACATGACGAGCGTGAGCAGACTCTGAACCAGCTCCTTGTAGAGATGGATGGATTCGGAGCGAATGAGGGAATCATAGTTCTTGCAGCTACCAACCGTGTGGACATACTGGATAAAGCGATCCTCCGTCCGGGACGTTTTGACAGAAAGATATCTGTCAATCCTCCTGATATCAAGGGCAGAGAGGAAATCCTCAAGCTTCATGTTGCGAACAAGCCTCTGGCAGAAGATGTTGATCTCAACGAGATCTCCAGAACAACAGCCGGATTTTCGGGAGCTGATCTTGAGAACCTGATGAATGAGGCTGCGATCTCTGCTGCGAAGGCCGGCAGGGAATATATCAATAAGGAAGATGTCGACAAATCATATATCAAGGTTGGAGTCGGTGGTGAGAAGAGGAGCCATGTGGTCTCCGAGGAAGATCGTAAAATCACGGCATATCACGAGTCGGGACATGCGATACTGTTCCATCTCCTTCCATATGTTGGCCCGGTGCATATTGTGTCTATCATACCTACAGGTACCGGAGCCGGAGGATATACCATGCCGCTTCCACAGGGTGATCAGGAATATCTTACTAAAGCGCATTTGCTCAACGAGATAAAAGTTAGCATGGGCGGAAGAATTGCAGAGAAGATCATATTTGGCAATTTTACCACGGGTGCTTCACAGGATATCAAGATGGCCAGCGGTTATGCAAGATCCATGGTTACGAAGTATGGAATGTCCGAAAATCTTGGATTTATCAACTATGAGAGCGATGATCAGGAGGAGGTATTCCTCGGGAAAAATCTTGGACATACCAAGCCATACAGCGAAAAGATAGCCGCCGTCATAGATGAGGAGGTTAAGCGGATCGTTGACGAGTGTTACAGGGAGGCTTATGAGATTCTGGAGCAGAATGTGGATGTTCTTCACAAGTCTGCAAAGCTTCTTCTTGAGAAGGAGAGAATAACAGGAGCTGAGTTTGAAGCACTGTTCGATAGAGACGATGCTAAGGATGCAGATGCAGATGTTCAGAGCAACGGTGCAGAGCAGAGTACAGCAGAGAATGTAAATGCAGTAGATAATGCTGTTGCAGAGCAGAAAGCTGAGACTCAGACAGACAAACAGTAATATATAAAGACAATACAGATGCCCGCAGTTTTCTTGCGGGCATTTGGCTTATGTTGGATATATGACGGAAGGGAGAACAAAGGATGAAGATAATAAAGAGAGGGATAAATGCGGTGATACCGTTCCTGCTGGCAAATGTATATCTGCTGACAAGATGTCCGGAGTGGAATATACCACTCATGCCGCTTATAGTTGTGGTGTTCATAGCAGTATATGTACTGCTGACCGCGATGCCGCTTCTCGGTCTGAAGAATATACAGTCTAAGGGTATCAGAAGGTGTCAGAGGGGATGCGAGAATCTGTATTCTTTCCTGGCGGCAACGGTCATGTCTGTGGCTGTGCTGATACTAATGTTGGTGCATGTGATAGATGCCAGGGCATGGACGTGGAAGAACTGGGTTCTGTACATACTCACGGCGGTGGCTGTACTGGCGGTCACATTCTGGGTTGGAATAATAAGAATATATGTGTCATCCAGGCAGCTCGGTATCAAGTGGAGAGTGATCGGTATACTGTGCGGTTGGATTCCGGTGGTACATCTGATAGTCCTTGGCAAGCTGATAAGTCTGGCATCCGGTGAGGCGGCCTTGGAGAACGAGAAGCTGATACGGGATAAGGCGAGACAGGCGGACCGGGTCTGCGCCACCAGATACCCGATATTGATGGTACACGGAGTGTTCTTCAGGGATTTCAGGTATCTGAATTACTGGGGCAGGATCCCTGCGGCGCTTGAGGCAAATGGAGCTACCATATTCTACGGAAACCATCAGTCCGCCGCATCTGTGGCAGACTCCGGACGGGAGATAGCTGACAGGATACAGCAGATATTGAAGGAAACAGGATGCGGAAAGGTGAATATCATAGCCCATTCCAAGGGAGGCCTTGACAGCAGATATGCCATATCGAAGCTCGGCATGGCCCCTTATGTAGCATCACTCACAACGATTAACACTCCGCACAGGGGATGCGAATTTGCGGATTATCTTCTGGGCAAGATACCGGAGAAACAGCAGCAGACCGTGGCAAATGCCTACAATTCTGCACTCAAGAAGCTGGGTGACACAAACCCGGACTTCATAGCTGCGGTGACGGATCTCACGGCATCAGCGTGTGAAAACCTGAACAGAGAGCTCCCTGATCCGCAGGGGGTATACATACAGAGCACGGGTTCATGTATGAAGAAGCCTTCCGGCGGACGCTTCCCGCTCAACACCACCAATGCATTCGTAAAGCAGTTTGATGGTGAGAACGATGGACTTGTCGGATATGAATCTTTCAAATGGGGCTCAAACTTCATATATCTGAAGCCTCAGGGCAGGCGTGGAATCTCCCACGGAGACGTGATAGACCTGAACAGGGAAAATATAGATACATTTGATGTGAGGGAATTTTATGTGGAGCTTGTGAGTGACCTGAAGAGACGCGGTTTTTAGAAAATGCCCGGTGTTTTGTCTAATGTGAACAATAAAAAGTAAAAATCAGGTAATATTCAGGAAATGTATTGTGATATTGCACAATGACATTTGCCAAATAAAAAAATGTTTGGGCAGACTTTTGTCGGGATTTGTATATAATAATACTTGTAACCCCCAATACATTATATAGTTTTGGCTACACCCCATAAAAGTAACAAAATACCTTCTCCAAAAGAGACAGTCGTTCGGTGACTGTCTCTTTTACTTTTGGTGAAAACAGAAATTGGGCAGGATGGTCTGATATGAGGCGATTCCTGCTGTATATTTGCAGCTAATATATGTTTTATCTTGTTGCCTAATCTCCCGAAAAGTATTAATATAAAAAAGAGTATGTGCAAGGGAGATTTTATTGTATGGTGGAAAAGAAGACCAATGGGCAGAAGATACATGATTATGTATATAATGTAAAGCCCATACTAAATAAAGGCGGACTGTTTGCGGACGGAAGCAAATATTATGTCAGCCCACAGGAGCCGGATGTGGATCAGGATGTGAATGTCAGATTCAGGACTACAGCCGATAATGTGGATGAAGTGTTCCTTATATATAATGAAGAAAAGATACAGATGACAAAGGAGAGTTCCAACAGAATATTTGACTTTTATACGGCAACGATACCTGGAGGTCTGCCATTCATAAGATATCATTTTGAGATACATTCGGGAAGGGTCACATGCTTTTATGACAAGCTGGGACCTACGAAGCAGAACGACAGAGAGTACGACTTTGAGATATGTCCGGGATTCAAGGTACCGGAGTGGGCAAAGGGTGCGGTATTTTATCAGATATTTGTGGACAGGTTCTGCAACGGGGATACTTCCAATGATGTGCTGGATAATGAGTACGCATATATAGGTACCGGTTCAGTTCAGGTAAAGGACTGGAATCAGAGGCCGAGCACCATGGATGTGGGACGTTTCTATGGCGGAGATCTCCAGGGTGTCAAGGATAAGCTTGATTATCTGCAGGATCTGGGAGTGGATGTAATATATCTGAACCCTATATTCGTATCACCATCCAACCATAAGTATGATATACAGGATTACGACTACGTTGATCCACACTATGGAAGAATAGTTGACGATGAGGGTGACTGCCTTCCGGGCGGATGCCTTGAGAACAAGCAGTCGTCGAGATATATCAACAGAGTTACAAATAAAAAGAATCTTGAGGCCAGCAATCAGCTCTTTGCCGAGCTGGTTGAGGAGATACACAAGCGTGGCATGAAGGTCATCTTGGATGGCGTGTTCAACCACTGTGGTTCATTCAACAAATGGATGGACAGGGAGTGCATATACGAGAATCAGGAGGGCTACGAGAAGGGTGCGTTTGTATCGAAGGACAGCCCTTACAACACTTTCTTCAAGTTCTACAATGACAATGCATGGCCATACAATACAACATATGATGGCTGGTGGGGTCATGACACCCTGCCAAAGCTCAACTACGAGGATTCGCCGAAGCTGGTTGAGTACATCATGAAGATAGCAAGGAAATGGGTGTCACCTCCGTATAATGCAGATGGATGGCGACTTGACGTGGCTGCGGATCTGGGACATTCCCCAGAGTACAACCACCAGTTCTGGCGGGAGTTCAGGAGAAATGTTAAAGAGGCAAATCCGAATGCGATAATTCTGGCTGAGCACTATGGTGATCCAAAGAGCTGGCTGAAGGGAGATCAGTGGGATACTGTCATGAACTACGATGCGTTCATGGAGCCTATCACATGGTTCCTCTGCGGTGTTGAGAAGCACAGCGACGAGTTCCGCGGTGACCTTCTGGGTAATTATGACGCGTTCAAGGGCGCGATGAACTATCACATGTCCAGATTTCTTAGACCATCGATAGACGTGTCCATGAATGAGCTGTCCAACCACGACCATTCCAGATTCCTTACGAGAACCAACAGAAAGGTCGGACGTCTTCACACCATGGGAGCGGATGCTGCTGATCAGGGCGTGGACAAGGGTATATTCAGACAGGCTGTCGTATTCCAGATGACGTGGCCGGGAGCTCCTACCATATACTATGGAGATGAGGCTGGTGTGTGCGGATGGACAGATCCTGATAATAGAAGGACTTATCCGTGGGGCCACGAGGACAAGGAGCTGATACAGTTCCACAAGGACATGATAAGAATACACAAGTCGTACGAGGCGCTTAAGTCAGGTTCTGTATTATATCTCCACGGCGGACACAAGATACTCTGCTATGGAAGATTTACTGACAACAAGCAGGTGGTAGTCATCATGAACACCAACTATGAGGATGTGGATCTGAAGCTTCATATCCGTCAGATAGGTGTGTACAACCACTCGATACTCAGAAGAGTCATGTTGACAAATGAAGAGGGGTACACGCTGGAGCCACAGGATTTCATGGTGGAGCACAACGTACTCACGATCAAAGCTCCGAAGATGAGTGCGATGGTGCTTGTTCGTGCCTGATGGCCGGAAGACAAAGATATACAAGACAAAGATATACAAGACAAAGATATATGACATAAAAATATAAAAAAGTTCCTTTGGACGAATGATGTTATTGAAAGAATCATTTGCCGGGGAGCTTTTTTATTTGCAAGAGTAATGCTTGCACAGAAAATGGATTGAAAATGGAATTGCTTGCCCGTGTTATCGTCTAAATCTGCGGCGAGCCGCATTCTATGTTTGTCCATGACTTTGTAACGATCCAAGAAACACCATCCAAGAAACACAATTTAGAAAACAGATAGATTAAACTACAGGTTGGGTGAAAAATATAGGGAGATAGGGTATATTGGACAAAATAGTATTGTAAAGAAGGAGGCAGATAGAATATGAGAGTATTGCTTTTGCTTAGGGGATCTGCCGGTTGTGGCAAATCTACATGGATCGAGCAGAATGGATTAAAACCATACACACTTTCAGCGGACGACATCAGACTGCTTTGTCAGAGTCCGGTGCTGCAGGTGGATGGTACGAGAGGAATCAGTCAGAACAATGATGGTACGGTGTGGAAGACATTGTTCAGCCTTCTTGAGATCCGCATGCAGAAGGGCGAATTTACGGTGATAGATGCCACGAATTCCAAGACTTCGGAGATGAACAGATATAAGAATATGTGTGAGACGTACAGATACAGAATGTATTGTGTAGATTTTACAGATATACCTATAGAAGAGGTGAAGAGAAGAAATGCCGGGAGGGAGGAGTTCAAGAGGGTATCAGATGACGTTATTGACAAGATGTACTCCCGCTTTGCCACACAAAAGATCCCTTCGGGAATCACGGTCATAAAGCCGGACGAGCTTGACAGCATCTGGATGAAGAAGAGGGATTTCTCCCAGTATAAGAGGATCCATCACATCGGGGACGTTCACGGATGCTATACAGCGCTGATGAAGTATCTGGATGACAATGGCGGTATAAAGGATGATGAGTTCTATATATTTACAGGTGATTATATCGACAGAGGCGTGGAGAATGCGGAGGTTGTAAATTTCCTGATATCTATCATGGACAGGAAGAATGTTCTCATGCTTGAGGGCAATCACGAGAGATGGCTGTGGCTGTGGGCAAATGACTGCACCGGCAGGTCGAAGGAGTTTGAGCTTGTGACAAGACCAATCCTCGATGCTTCCGGAATCGACAAGAAGGAGGTGCGGAAGCTTTACAGAAGGTTTGGACAGTGTGCTTACTATAGCTACGGTGATAATGTATATCTGGTGACCCATGCGGGACTCAGTGTGATTCCCGACAATCTCACATTTGTGGCAACTGATCAGATGATACATGGAGTCGGAGCTTACAATGATTTCGAGAAGATCGCAGAGACATTCTACGGGAAGATGCCGGCGAATTACTATCAGATCCATGGACACAGGAACACCAAGCTGCTCCCGGTGCGGGTGAATGACAGAGTGTTCAACCTTGAGGGCAGAGTCGAGTATGGCGGGGAACTCAGATGCGTTCAGGTGGATGCTGATGGAATCCATGAGGTGGAGATCCACAATGATGTGTTCAAGGCACCTGAGATACAGGAGGAACAGACCGTTACCACAAGCTCTGTTGCAGATGTGATCATCTCCTTGCGGGGGAACAGGTACATACAGGAGAAGACATTTGGCAATATTTCGTCATTCAACTTCACGAGCAAGGCATTCAATGACAGGGTGTGGGATGAGCAGACCACAAAAGCAAAGGGCTTGTACATTGACACATTCAAGGGAAGAGTCGCAGCGAGGGCGTATGACAAGTTCTTTAATATCAATGAGCGCCCTGAGACAAAGTTTGATATGCTGCAGAATAAGCTGCAGTTTCCGGTGACTGCCTATGTCAAGGAGAACGGTTTCCTGGGACTCGTGAGCTACGATGAGTACAACGACGATCTGTTGATAGCGAGCAAATCCACCATAGAGGGACCATTCGCCGGCTGGCTGAAGGATATGATATATGAGAAGGTGACACCGGAGAATATAGAGAATATGAAGCGGTTTGCGAAGGACAATAATGTGACATTTGTATTTGAGTGTGTTGATATGAAGCATGATCCTCACATCATAGAGTACCCGGAGAGCAATCTGTATCTGCTTGATATAGTTTACAACCAGATAAACTATGCAAAGTACGATTACGATGCGATGTGTGATACAGCCCACCGGTTCGGCCTGACACCAAAGAAGAAGGCTTGCGAGCTTGCAACCTGGCAGGAGTTCTATGACTGGTATTATGATATCCTTGAGGATGATTACGAGTATAACGGCAGAGTCATAGAGGGGTTTGTCATCGAGGACAGCGCCGGATATATGACAAAGCTCAAGCTTGCATACTACAATTTCTGGAAGTTTATGAGGACAATATCCCATGAGGCTATCAGAAACGGATATATCAAGAAGACATCGGCACTCACCACCCCTCTTGCAAATGAGTACTATGCGTGGGTGAGAAAGCTTCACGATACAGAGGATCCCGCAAATGTTCCGAGGGATATATGCACGCTTAGAAGATGGTTTTATAATGACATGAAGCAGGCGGAAGGCGATAGCCTGATATAGGTGATCATAAGAGATAACACGGTGAATGTTTGACGGGTTATGTTATATCATGGCAGCAGCCAGACATAGAAAATTATCCAGGCTGCTGCATATATTTACATGGTACGCTGAGTAGGAATGAGAGGTGATATTGTATGATATTTTATACGTCAGATCTTCATTTTGGACATGCAAATGCTATAAAATTTGATGAGAGACCATTTACAGATGTGGATGATATGGCTGATGGAATGATACATAACTGGAACAGCAGGGTAGGAAAGAATGATACAGTGTATATTCTCGGGGATTTCTGCTTTAAATTGAAAGATCCGGAGCCGATCCTTGCAAGACTTAAAGGACACAAGCGCCTCATCCTTGGCAATCACGATCAGGTAATAATGGGAAGTGAGAAGCTGCAGTCCTACTTCGACGATATACAGAAGATGGACTATGTGAGCGACAGAGGTAAGCTGATAGTTATGTGTCACTTTCCGATAGCTGAGTGGAATAAGAAGAAAAGCGGGGCATACCATTTCTATGGACATATCCACAAGAGCAGTCCTGAAGTGTACAGCTTCATGACCGGCCAGGGGCGTGCTTACAATGTAGGCTGCATGATCAACAACTACATGCCGTGCACCGCTGACGAGATCATCCGAAATAACGAGATATATCAAGCCAGATTACAGTCAGAGGCTAAATGATAAGAGGTATAAGGACGTATGTATATGTAACTGGCAACCTGTATTTTTAAGTTTTGTAATTCCACATGCTTCCAATAACTGCCGGAAGTAAAATCAGAATGCATCATGTAGCGAAAACATAGAAGTAAACGGAAAAGAAGGAATAAGGAGGAATTGTATAATTATGAAAATATTAAATGACATATAGTGTAATTTAATGTTATAAAAAACCAGCCCATAGGTGTTAACGAAAAAGTAGATTACCTCCGGGAAAGCATAATAAAAAGCCTACACCACCGTGTAGGCTTTTTGCGCTTTCCCGGATGGGCACAATCCCTCGTCAGCACCTATGGGCGTCCGTCTCAGCACCCATGGGCGTCCGGCAGTTAATTCTTGGAAGGCAGCGTAATGTAATTTCGATCCACCGCCTGGAACAGCTTCGGCCGGAAGTCCTCCTTGGTGAGCTCGAATATGGAGTGTGACACCAAGAAGTAATAAGCCTCCACAGCCTGATCCACGTTGATACTCGTGATCTCCGGGCTGTTCAGGTATCCCTTGATGGCAACGGTGAGACCCATTACCAGATACTTACATATAATAAGAGGAGACAGCATAGGATTGTCAGGAATCTGATCCGTGTCAAATATCTTCAGGTGTTCCTTGAAGAAACTGGTGAACTGTTCGATCATGACCTGCTCAAAGCTGTTCTGCCCGGTTGTCTCAAAAAGCTTTCTGTAAAGCTTAGCTTCATTAATAATGTGTGTGAAGAGATATTTTATGGCCTCAAGGATCATGTTGTGCTCAAGCAGTACCTCCAGTTCCTTGGTCACCTCATTGTAGAGCATGTAATCCATCAGCTCATATTTGTCTTTAAAATGTCTGTAGAATATCGGTCTTGATATTCCGACGTCTTCAGCGATCATCGTGACAGTGATTTTATCAAAGGAATATTCGTTTACAAGCTTTTTGAAGCTTTTGATAATTTTATCTTCAGTCTTTTCCTCGCTTGGATTAGGCACTTTCCCAAACCTCCCTCAGTTTATAATTTGTTTATAATCAATTTTGAATATGTGTTCAAACGTTTGTTACAGATTAGCATATTTGTAACAAAATGTAAACGTTTTCGTATTTTGGGTAGTTTATTTAAGAAATATCAGGTTGTATAATCCACCACAGAATAGAAAAAGGAGATGTTATGGCTATGTTAAAACTAGGAGAAAAGATAGTAAGTGCGAGGGTCATAATACTGATTCTCAGCTTAGTTCTTCTCATACCAGCGGCATACGGTTATATCAAGACCAGGGTAAACTACGATATTCTGTCATATCTTCCGAAGGATATCGAGACCATGGAAGGTCAGGATATACTGGTTGACCAGTTCGGTACAGGAGCCTTCTCGCTGTATGTGGTAGAGGGGATGGAAGACAAAGATGTATCCGCACTGAAATCAAAGATTGAAAAAGTAGACCATGTATCAAAGGTTATATGGTATGACAGCTTTGCAGACCTGTCAGTACCAAAGGATATGCTTCCTGAAAGCCTTTATGATGCATTTAATAATGACGAAAAGAATGCCACCATGATGGCCATCATATTTGATGATACCACATCGGCGGACGGCACAATGGATGCCATCGAGGAGATAAGAAGCATATCAAACAAGCAGTGCTTCCTGTCCGGTATGTCAGCGGTTGTCGTCGATACCAAGAAGCTGTCAGAGAAGGAAACCCCGATATACGTACTTATAGCGGTTATCCTGAGTAGTATCATCCTGGCGATCACAATGGACTCTATCATGATCCCGGTACTCTTCCTTGCAAGTATAGGAATGGCGATCGTGTACAACCTTGGATCAAATATCCTCATGGGTCAGGTATCATACATAACAAAGGCGCTGGCTGCGGTACTTCAGCTCGGAGTTACAATGGATTACTCCATATTCCTGTGGCACAGCTACAAGGCACAGCAGAAGGAATACACGGATAAGAAAGAGGCTATGGCACACGCCATCGCAGAGACAATATCATCAGTTGTGGGAAGTTCCATAACAACAGTTGCCGGATTCGTTGCACTGTGCTTCATGAGCTTTACCCTCGGACTTGACCTTGGTATCGTCATGGCAAAGGGTGTCGTACTCGGAGTTATCGCATGTGTAACGATACTTCCATCACTCATCCTTGTATTTGACAAGGCGATAGAGAAGACAACACACAGAGTAATACTTCCAGAGTTCAAGGGATTAGGAAAATTCATAGCTAAGCACTACAAAGTATTCCTTGTATTGTTCGTGATCATCCTGATCCCTGCAATATACGGATACAATCATACAAAGGTTTATTACAAGCTGGATTCATCACTTCCAGACAGCCTGGAGAGTGTTCAGGCCAACACAGAGCTGGCTGAGGTATTCAACATGAATTCAACACATATGATACTTGTCACAAATGATCAGAGTGACAAGGACACAAGAAACATGATGTCAGATATCGAGAACATCGATGGAGTTAAGTTCTGTCTCGGACTTGACAGCATCATTGGAGCAGGTATTCCAACCGACTTCATACCTTCAGATGTCACAGAGGCGCTCAAGAGCGATGACTGGCAGTTGATACTCGTCGGATCAGAGTACGAGGTTGCTTCAGATGAGGTTAACAATCAGTGTACAGAGATCGATAATACCATCGATTCATACAACGAGAAGAACATGCTGGTTGGTGAGGCTCCTTGTACAAAGGATCTTATCACTATAACAGATAAGGATTTCGCATCTGTAAGTACAGTATCCATCGGAGCGATATTCATCATCATCCTCTGTGTATTCGGTTCAATATCACTGCCAATCGTACTTGTGGCAGTCATAGAGTTTGCGATATTCATCAACATGGGTATCCCGTGCTTCACCGGAACAGAGATACCGTTCATAGCTTCAATAGTTATCGGTACTATCCAGCTCGGCGCGACGGTTGATTACGCCATACTGATGACAACGAAGTACAAGAGAAACAGACTGAACGGATACAGAAAGTTTGACGCCGTGGCAACAGCATGCCAGGAGTCAGTACAGTCCATAGTTGTCAGCGCACTTTCATTCTTCGCTGCAACATTTGGCGTAGGTCTTTACTCAGATATAGATATGATCAGCGCGCTGTGTACACTTATGGCTCGTGGAGCACTCATAAGTATGTGTGCAGTTATCCTGATGCTTCCATCAGCACTGATGCTCTTCGATAAGGTCATCATGTTCAGATACAGGAAGAACCTGATGGATGGACCATCAGCGAAGGTTAGCGATGAGGACACTGCAGCCACTCAGGCATAGCAGTTATAAACAGATGTAACTACGGAACTTTTGTAATCTATGAAAAGAGGTAATAATATGATCAAATGGAAGAAATATATATGCGTTGCATTATCAGCAGTTATGATGGCATCACTGGCAACAGGATGCGGAGATACAAATGACAGCTCATCCTCAGACAAGGCCGAGGCTACAACCGAGAGCGAGTCAGACACACTTCAGGATGCACTTACATCTGAGATATCCAAGGATGGCGCATCTGACGCAGACAAGGAAGAGACAGTATATGTCCTTGCCGATGCAAATGGAAATGCAAATGACGTTACAGTCAGCACATGGCTGAAGAACTCAGACGGTGCAGAGGGACTCAACGACAAGACAAACCTCACAGACATCCAGAACGTGAAGGGCTATGAGGAATACAAGGACAACGGCGATGGCACTATAACATGGGCTGCAAATGGATCAGATATCTACTATCAGGGCAAGTCAAATGAGGAGCTCCCTGTTGACGTAAAGGTAACATACAAGCTGGACGGCGAGGAGATAGAGCCTTCAGAGCTTGCAGGCAAGAGCGGTAAGGTCACCATCAGATTTGATTATACCAACAACACCAAGAAGACAGTCACAGTGGACAGCAAGAATACAGAGGTCATCTCACCATTTGTAATGCTCTCAGGAATGATCCTTCCTGTAGATAAGTTCTCAAACGTTCAGGTTGAGAATGGTAAGGTCATCTCAGAGGGAAGCAACCAGATCGTAGTCGGATATGCAGTTCCTGGATTCAAGCAGTGCTTACAGGATGGTATAAATGACAGCAAGATAGAGACAGCACTTGATAACATAGATGTACCTGATTATGTTGAGGTTACAGCGGATGTCACAGACTTCGAGCTCTCAATGACCATGACGGTTGCAGCAAGTGACCTTCTTGGATCAAGCGCAGAGGATGCCATAGACGAGGTTGAGGACAAGGCAGATGTGAGCTCACTCACAGACAGCGTAGATCAGCTCGGTGATTCTGCAGATCAGCTCGAGGAGGGTTCAGGAAAGATCACAAATGGTTTGGAGACTCTGAAGGATGGTACTTACTCATTGAAGAAGGGCGCTGACACACTGGCAGACGGTGCAGCTTCACTTGAGACTTACACAAGCCAGCTTGCAGCAGGTACTTCACAGATATCAACAGCCATGGGAACTCTGGACGATGGAATCAAGTCTATAAAGGATGGTTCATCAGCTCTCAACGATGGTGCAAAGACACTGGCAACAGGAGCAAAGACAGTCGATACAAGCGTTGGCACACTCAAGAGCGGAGCTGACAAGCTGAACAGTGGTGCAAAGGAACTTCAGGCAGGCTTTGAGGGAACAGACAGCAATCCTGGACTTTCCAAGGGCGCAAGCTCACTGGCATCAGGAGCAAGCAATGCATATGCAGGTTCACAGGCACTTGCAAAGGGCGCTACAGAGCTCAATAATGGTGTGAACACATTGATCACCATGCTGACAGGAATGCCATCACAGATCGTAAGCCAGGCTCAGTCAAATGTATACAGCCAGCTCGGCGGTTCCATAACAAGCGAGGCCGGAATAGATGCGGCTATGTCACAGCTTGAAGGAGCACTTGCACTAGGTAAGACTACTCTGGATGCGGCAAAGGGCGATGGAACATACGATGCATATTTTGCACAGTACACAGGCCTTGCAAAGGCAAAGGGTGCTCTCAGTGCAATAGACAAGATAGAAACATCCCTCACAGCTACTTTGACTTCAGAGGAGACAACAGCACAGATAACAGCATTACAGCAGGGTGCTGAGACACTGGATACCAAGATGGGCGAGCTGTCAACAGGACTCAAGACCATCAGTGACGGTGCTTCAAGCATTTCAACAGGAATCGATTCCGCATATGCAGGTGTCAAGGCAATCGCAAAGGGAACCGGAGATCTCTCAAGAGGTGCGGCAGCACTCAAGAAGGGTACAAATACTCTCAGCGATGGAGCAGCTACAATATCAACAAATATGAACACACTGTATCAGGGAAGCTTAACACTGGCAAATGGAAGCAGCCAGTTAAAGACAGCGGCAGGAACTCTTGATTCAAGTGCAGGCCAGATCGCAGCAGGAGCAAAGACCCTCAGTGATGGAGCATCACAGCTTGACAGCGGAAGCAAGACTCTGGATGACGGAGCAAAGGAGCTTGTAACAGGTTCAAAGACTCTCAGCGATGGAATGAAGCAGTTCAACGAAGAGGGTATCAAGAAGATCACAAAGCTGTTTGCAGGCAACTATCAGGCAGACATTGATTATATAGAGGCACTCTTCTCAGACGATACAACTTACACAAGTTTCACAGGTACGATCGATGGTACAAAGAGCACAGTTAAGTTCATATATGAGACAGGTGCGATCAAGTCTGACGCTGAAAAATAAGCAAAAAAACAATGAAAATCTTCGTGTTGACTTTACTGTAGCCTTAGGTTATAGTATAAGCGTCCGTGAGGATAATGGTAACATTTACTATAGTTTAGGAGGATTAGAACATGTTTGATAAGGTTAAGGCAATATTCGAGGAGCAGTTAGGAGTTTCACAGGACGAGATGAAGCTTGACACAAACTTCAAGGATGATCTTGGTGTTGATTCACTTGATCTTTACGAGATCGTTATGAAGCTTGAGGATGAGTTCGATGTTGAGATCCCTGCTGAGGAGCTCGATGACGTAGCTACATTTGAGGACGTACTTAACTACCTTAAGAGCAAGGGTGTTGAGGAGTAATATTGCTAACTGAACAGATTGGACTGTTTTGAATACATTTGTTATTCAAAGTTGTCATGTATCGGACATGACATAACTTTGGTAGCCAGCCAGGACATGAGTCCTGACTGACCATCCAAGGTTATATATATCATATGAGAGTTGATTTACAGCAGATGCTTTGAGCCGTGGGGCTTGATGGCATGTGCTTTTTTTATGCGTTAATACACCGCCAAGCGATGCCGGATTTTCGAGCTCGCTCGAAAAAATCCGGCATCATTTGGCGGTTAAGCGGTACATGAAACACGGAGGCTGACAGGCCGGAGTGTGAATGAAGCGCGGCAGATTGCGGGAGCACGAAGTGCGGAGCAAGCTGAAGTATTAACGCAGTATTAATTCTTGACCTTGCGATTTGCGGAGCCCTGTTCTATAATAAGGGATAGTTGACTTGGCTTCTGGATGTAGCATGAGAGATGGTTGATAAAATCCAGTACAGACAGACATCAATGATATGCGAATGTAAATCAATTACAAAATATAATAAAGGCGGTAAAAAAGAAATGGGTAAGACAGCAGTTATATTCCCAGGTCAGGGCGCACAGTATGTGGGCATGGCAAAGGATTTTTATGACAGTTTTGAGGACAGCAAGAAGGTATTTGACGAGGCAGATGACGTTCTGGATATAGAGCTTAAGAAGATCTGTTTCGAGGAGAACGATGACATCAACAAGACAGAGTACACACAGCCGGCCATGGTTGCTGCAGAGGTTGCTATATATGAGCATCTGAAGAACGCAGGTCTCAAGGCTGATGTATTTGCAGGACTCTCACTCGGTGAGTACAGCGCACTTGTTGCAGCAGGAGCCATGACTCTCGCTGACGGCATCAAGACAGTTAGAAGAAGAGGTATCCTCATGCAGAACGAAGTACCTCTCGGAATGGGCGGAATGGCAGCAGTCATAGCTATGGACGCTGACAAGATTGCCGAGATATGTGAGAACACACCTGGCAAGGTACAGATAGCAAACTACAACTGTCCTGGACAGATCGTTATATCAGGTGAGGCAGAGGCTGTTAAGGCAGCATCAGCAGCACTTGCAGAGGCTGGAGCCAAGAGAGTTATCCCACTTAACGTAAGTGGTCCTTTCCACTCACAGATGCTTGTGCCTGCAGGTGAGAAACTTTACGACTTCCTTCAGGATATCAAAATAGCAGATGATTTTGCACCTTACTACTGCAATGCAGACGCAGAGGAGATCACAGACGCAGCCAAGGTAAAAGAGCTTCTGAAGAGACAGGTGTATTCATCAGTAAGATGGCAGCAGACAATAGAGAACATGATAGCTGACGGTGTTGACACATTTATCGAGGTCGGCCCGGGCAAGACTCTCACAGGCTTCATGAAGAAGATCAACAGAGAGGTAAAGAGTATAAATATTGCAACTGTAGACGATTTAGCGAAATTGGAGGAACTGAATGCTTAAGGATAAGGTAGCAGTAGTAACAGGTGCCGGAAGAGGTATCGGACGTGAGATAGCAAAGACATTTGCCGGATATGGCGCAAAGGTAGTAGTAAACTTCAATGGCTCAGAGGAGCGTGCAAACAGCCTGGTTGAGGAGATCAAGGCAGCAGGCGGAGAGGCAGTGGCTTTCAAGGCAAATGTGGCAGATTTCGCTGAGGCTGAGGCACTCATGAAGTTTGCAGTTGCTACATATGGAAGAATAGATATTCTCGTGAACAATGCGGGAATCACAAGAGACAATCTTGTACTTGGAATGAAGGAGGCTGATTTCGACGATGTTATCAATATCAACCTCAAGGGTACATTCAACTGTATCAAGCATGTGTACAGAACCATGATGAAGCAGAAGTACGGACGTATCATCAACATGTCATCCGTAGTAGGTATAGAGGGAAATGCAGGACAGGTGAACTACGCAGCATCCAAGGCTGGAGTTATAGGTATCACCAAGTCTATAGCCAAGGAGCTCGGAAGCCGTGGAATCACAGCGAACGCCATCGCTCCTGGATTCATCAAGACAGACATGACAGATGCACTCTCAGACAAGGCAAAGGAGGCTATGCTTGACCATATCACAGTCAAGAGACTTGGTGAAGTATCAGACATCGCTGAGACAGCAGCATTCCTTGCTTCAGATAAGGCATCATACATAACAGGTCAGGTCATCAAGGTTGACGGTGGCATGAGCCTGTAGGATATACAGATCACGATCTGGAATAATACAAATAGAAAACAGGGTATCGCAACAATGTTGTGATACCCTGTATCTGTAATATGAACATTATAAAGTTATGTTTTATTTCTTGTTCAGTTTGGAGAATTCCTTTGCAAGCCCAAGAAGTTGTGCGTGCTGATGTTCTGTCAACTGGGTTGTATCAATATACTTGGCACTTGAATCATCCCCTTTGAGAAGATAATCAGTGGAGCAGTTGAAATATTCAGCGATGCGGAGAATCATGCTCACAGACGGGTCGATGGAATTGTTCTCCCAATTGCTTATAGTCTGGAATGCCACTGATAACTCCCCTGCAAGCTCTTTCTGTGTCATCTTGTTCGCGGTGCGCAGTGTTCTTAATTGTTCACCTATCATAATAATCAGAGCTCCTTTAAATCCAAAAAAACGTAGTGACCCTCACTAATTAATAATAGCTGAATGGTATTGGGTTTACAAAAGATAAAACTATACTTATAATAGAAAAATGGCTTTTTTGGTCATATTTTGGGCATTTGTTATTGATCAGATGTACTCTGATAGTAATGTGTGCATGCCAGGTTGTTTTGATTCGTACAAATGTCATAATAAATAATTACAACAATTCTAGTACGTTGATTTTTCAACATACTAGAATACTAAAAAGTGGAATAATACTATAAGCGAACAATATATCAGAATATATCAGGAGGTAACGAACATGGGAATCATGAAGAATATCGCACAGTCAGAGGTACTTAAGCTCAAGGATCAGGTGGCATATCAGGAGGGACAGGTCGTAAGTAAGACACTTGCCCAGAATGTATGCATGAGTATAACCTTATTTGCATTTGACAAGGATGAGGAGATCAGCACACACGAGTCTGACGGAGATGCATTTGTGACGTGCCTTGACGGTGTGGGCGAGGTGACAATAGACGGTGTCAAGTATGAACTCCACGAGGGCGAGTCAATAGTAATGCCTGCAAAGCATCCACATGCCGTATACGGCAAGGAGCAGTTCAAGATGCTTCTGGTGGTTGTGTTCCAGTTGTAATTGAATCACGGAGAAAACCAATGAAAAAAGCACTTGTGGTATTGATCGTAATGGTGTGTCTGGCAGCCGGAATATGGGGAATCTTCATGCTGAGAGGCAGCGCGGGGAAAGCCGGAGGCCACGTAGAAAATGACAATGGAAATACAGGCGTAGCTGCTGATGTCACGGAGAGCGGAACTACGACAGAAGAGCAGACCGCGGATAGCCAGGAAACGACGGAGGTGACCGAGGAGGAGAAGCCGAGTCTGGTGGATGAGACACTTGCTGGGATGACGCTTCATGAAAAGGTCTGTCAGATGATGTTTGTGACGCCTGAGGAGCTCACGGGAGAGGACGGCGTGACTGTGGCAGGGGATGCGACCAGACAGGCTCTGGAGAATTATCCTGTTGGCGGTATCGTGTACTTTGCGAAGAACCTTGAGAGTCAGGATCAGGTGAAGGAGATGATCGACAACTCCCAGAAGTACAGCAGTATAGGATTATTTGTGGCGACCGACGAGGAGGGCGGCGTAGTAAACCGCCTGATGGATACTGTCGGAACCACATATATAGGCTCCATGTACTATTACAAGGACGACGGAGACGAAACGGCATATGAGAACGCATACACCATAGCAAATGATATGTCGGCGCTTGGCTTCAATCTCGACTTTGCGCCGGTGGCGGACGTATGGTCGAACCCAGACAATACGGTTATCGGCGAGCGCGCATACAGTGATGACTACGCCCAGGCGGCAGAGCTCGTTGGAAATGCGGTGAAGGGCTTCAACGACGGAGGAGTCATGTGCACCCTGAAGCATTTCCCGGGGCATGGAGACACGGCGGAGGACTCACATTATAGCAGTGCCTATGTGCATAGAACAAAGGAAGAGATTATGGCGGATGAGATGCAGCCGTTCAGGTCGGGTATAGAGGCGGGGGCAGAATTTGTCATGGTCGGACATCTGATCGTCCCGGATATAGACGAGGTTCCAGCCACTCTCTCATACAAGATAGCGACCGGTATTCTTAGGGAAGAACTGAAGTTTGAAGGAGTTGCCATAACCGATTCATTTGAGATGGGATCCATAGCGGACAATTACAGTGTGGATGATGCGGTAGTGATGTCGGTAAAAGCCGGAATGGATATGATACTGCAGCCGAAGGATATGGCGTCGGCGGTGAATTCCATAGAACAGGCAGTGGCGGACGGCGAGCTGTCAGAGGACAGGATAGACGAGAGCGTCCGAAGGATACTCACCCTGAAGGAGAGCCGCGGACTGCTCAAATAGCAAACTATGTAGTAATCAAAACTATTTAACCTTGTTATATATATTACATTGTGGTAAAATTATTTTTATCTGGGGTGCAAAAATGCACTGTCAGCAGATAGAATGAAAAATACGAGGTATGAGATGAAAAGAGTAGTTGTAACAGGCATGGGTGCTGTGACACCTATAGGAAACAGTGTAGAAGAATTCTGGGATAATATAAAGAAGAATACAGTTGGTATCGGAGAGATCACAAAGTTTGATGTCAGCGATTACAAGTGCAAGCTTGCTGCTGAGGTGAAGAACTTTGATCCAAAGCAGTATATGGATCCAAAGGCGGCAAGACGTATGGAGCCATTTTGTCAGTATGCCATAGCAGCTACAGGCGAGGCGATCAAGGATGCAGGTCTTGACCTTGAGAAGGAAGACAGAACAAGGATCGGAACATGTATAGGAAACGGACTTGGCGGTGTGGCAACCATAGAGAAGGAGCACAAGAAGGTTGTAGAGGGCAAAGCGAACAGAGTCAGTGTAATGATGGTTCCTATGATGATATCCAACATGGCTGCGGGCAATGTTGCAATACAGTTTGGCCTTGAGGGCAAATGTACTGACATAGTTACAGCCTGTGCCACAGGAACAAACTCTATAGGAGAGGCTTACAGATATATACAGGCAGGAGAGGCCGATGTCATGGTTGCAGGTGGTGCAGAGTCACCTATCTGTGAGACAAATGTATCAGGATTTATCTCAATGACAGCACTTTCAAGTGCAGAGGATCCTATGAGAGCGTCCATACCATTTGACAAGGACAGATGTGGATTTGTAATAGCAGAGGGCGCAGGAGTTGTTGTACTTGAGTCACTTGAGCATGCTCAGGCGAGAGGAGCCCAGATCCTGGCTGAGGTAGTCGGATATGGTTCAACCTGTGATGCATATCACATCACATCCCCTAAGGAGGATGGAAGTGGTGCAGGACGTGCCATGAAGCTTGCCATGGAGGAGGCCGGAGTCACACCTGCTGATGTTGACTACATCAACGCACATGGAACAAGTACCCATCACAATGACCTCTTTGAGACAAGAGCCATCAAGTATGCTATGGGCGATGACGCATACAACGTGAACATCAATTCCACAAAGTCCATGATAGGACATCTGTTTGGAGCTGCCGGAGCAGTTGAGTTCATAACATGTGTGAAGTCCATAGAGGATTCATACATCCATCCAACAGTTGGTCTCCGCGAGACAGAGGGTGAGATGGATCTCAACTACACCATGGGCGAGGGTGTACATAAGGATATTACATATGCGCTCAGCAACTCACTGGGATTTGGCGGACACAACGCAAGTATACTTGTGAAGAAGTTCGAGGCATAATACAGGCAGGATTACTGATAATTACATATAACAGGAAAACATCACTTCAGACACAGGGGTGATGTTTTTTTGTGCGCTGTCCCAGGTTAATAAAATAAATATTTGGGGGACATAAACTAATAAAACCACAAAACAACACAAAAAAACATGAAAAACAAATGAAAACCAGAAAAACCCACAAAATGTGTTGACAATCCCACATGGCGTGGCTATGATACAAAGCAAAACAGAAGCGCGTATCTGATTTTAGAGTGCAAAGGGGCACGGAGATAGAACTGTAAAGTTTCATCTCTGTGCCCCTTTTGTTTTAACAGGGAAATCTTTTGGAGGTGGAATATGGCTACTAAATCAAGCATTATGGACACTAACAGCTACAGTGATGACTACAGTTCACTGCTCAGTAACACGACAAGGGATATGATAAACCGCCGTGAGAAATGGATGGGTGGTGCATACAGACTTTTCTATAGAAAGCCGGTCAACCTTGTGAGAGGACAGGGACAGTACCTCTGGGATGCAGAGGGGAATAAATATCTGGACATGTACAACAATGTGGCAGGAATCGGTCATTGCCATCCTGCTGTGGTCGAGGCAGTTACAGAGCAGATGAAGCTTTTAAATACCCACACACGTTATCTGCATGAGAGGATCATTGATTACAGTGAGGATCTGCTGAAGATGATGCCGGACGAGATAGACAAGATAATGTTCATGTGTACCGGTTCTGAGGCAAATGACCTGGCACTCCGAGTGGCACAGGAATACACGGGCGGCACCGGAATCATAGTTTCAAGGGAGGCGTACCACGGAACAAGTGCTCTGACATCTGGATGTTCACCAGCCCTTGGAAGCGAGCAGCCACTGCTTCCGAATGTAAGACTCATTGAGACACCTGACTATTACAGACATGGCGGTACACCTGAGGAGTTCACCGCATGGTACTCAGGAGAGATGCAGAAGAAGATCGATGAGCTTGCGGCTGCAGGATATAAGTTCTCATGCTTCCTTGCAGATTCTATATTCTCATCAGATGGAGTACATCCGAATCCGGTCGGTTTCCTGAAGGCGGCCATCGATGTGGTACATAAGAATGGCGGTGTATTCATAGCTGATGAGGTGCAGCCGGGATTTGCAAGAACGGGAGATGCGTTCTGGGGATTCGCCAGACATGGGATCATACCTGACATGGTGACAACAGGAAAGCCTATGGGTAACGGAATCCCGATATCAGGACTTGCCGCCAAGCATGAGGTACTCGCCGCATTCAGCGACAAACTTCCATATTTCAATACATTTGGAGGAAATCCAGTGGCTATCGCAGCCGCACAGGCCGTGCTTAATGTCATAAAAGAAGAAAAGCTGCAGGATCATTGCAAGGTGGTCGGTGCAAAGCTTCTGAAAGCATTGCAGGAGGTAAAGGACAGACATCCTGATTCTGTGGGAGACGTCAGAGGCGCAGGCCTGTTCATTGGATTTGAGCTTGCGAAGAATGACGGCAAGAAGACTCCGGATCAGCAGAAGGCACTGGATGCCATCGAACTTCTGCGAGACAACAATGTACTGACTTCTGTTGCAGGCCCTTATGGAAATGTCTTAAAGCTTCGTCCGCCTATGGCATTCCAGGAGTGCGATATCGACTGGATAGCATCAACCCTCGATAAATGTCTGCATCAGCTTGAGTCATAGATAACACACGAAAAGGAGGAAGAATTATGAAAAAGAAGATTTGCTCAATACTTTTGGCAGCCGCACTGGCACTTACGGTGACTGCATGTGGAAGCTCTGGAGGAAGTACAGATGGGAGCACACAGGCAGTGACAACAAGATCTGAGTCCAAGACGGACAAGGACACCCTGGTTATTCTGGGCGCTGAGAACTGGCAGGCTTCACTCAGCCCGCTGAAGCACACATCAACAATGATGCTTCATGCAGAGGCAATAGCTCTGGAACATCTACTGGTCATGGATGAGAAGACACAGGAGCCACAGCCTAATCTTGCTACTGAGTGGTCATATGACGACAGTCAGACAGTCTTGACGGTCAAGCTTCGTGAGGGCGTAAAGTTCCACGACGGTTCAGACTTTACCGCAGAGGATGCCGCAGCATCATGTGAGGCATATTCAAGCTCACAGAACGTATCCGGTTCATGGTGGGCAGATGAGTTAAAGTGTAAGGTCATCGACGATTATACATTTACCATAACTCCGGCATCGGGAAAGCCTCTTGGCTCTCTGGTCAATATGCTTTGTTCAACTCCGATAATGTCCGCTGACGATCTTGCAGATCCTGAGAACACTCTGGATAAGAGATACAACGGAACCGGCCCATACAAGATGGTAAGCTTTGAGAACGATACAGCGACATATGAGCTGTTCGACGATTACTGGGGAACTCTTCCTAAGATAAAGAAGATCGAGTACAAGTACGTTGCGGATGCCACAACACGTCTGTCAGCATTGCAGTCAGGTGAGGCCGATGTCATCGAGCGTGTTGATTCCGATGCGGTGTCTGTGCTTGAGTCAGACAGCAATATCGTGGTTGACAAGTTCCTCACCACAGAGTGTAAGCACCTTATTCCAAAGTTCAAGATGCCGCCTATGAATGAGAAGCTTGTCAGAAAGGCGATAGCCTACGCGATTGATTATGACGGAATCGTAAATGATATATTTGGTGGTTATGCAGAGAAGGCAGACAGCTTTATTTCCTCAACTATCTGGGGATACAAGGCAGTTGGCGGAGTTGGTGAATATGATCCTGAAAAGGCTGCAGAATGTTTGAAGGAGGCAGGTTATGAGAATGGTGAGGGACTTCCAGAACTCAACATCTACACATCAGTAGGTTTTTACCCTAAGACAAAGGAATATTACGAGTACATTGCAGCTTGTTTACAGGCTGTCGGTATCAACTGTAAGGTGGTTCCTCTTGATACTTCATCATGGGGCGATGTGTTATATGAAGAAACTCCTTGCTACATGATCGACTGTGGATGGCAGCCATCAGGTATCGAGCCTGAGCTGAAGCTGAATTCATGGTATGCAGCAGGTCGAATCAGCCACTATGAGCCTACGGCAGAGCTTCAGGACATCATGGACAGATTCGCAACTGAGACAGACCCAGATAAGAGAAAGCAGATCCTTCAGGACGAGTACCTTCCGGCCCTGGCAGAGGAGATGCCTGATATCCCTATCATCAAGTCCATGACTATCTTTGGAGTAAGATCAAATGTCAAAGGTCTTGAGTACACAAGTGGTGCAGATTATATCTTCACAAATGTCACAAAAGAGTAAGCGCATAGCAATACATTAGATTCACAAAAAGGGGCTGCATGTGTAAGGATACAGCATGTGGCCCTTTTTAAGAAGGGAGGAAATCAAAGTGCTGGGAACCGTTTTAAAAAGACTTGCACAGGGCATTTTTGTTACCTTTTGCGTTATATTTATCAGCTTTGTAATACTTCGAATGATACCGGGAGATCCGGCGAAGGTCATGGCTCCGACAGCAACAGTAGAACAGCAGCAGGCGATCAGAGACAGTATGGGACTGGAAAAGTCCATCCCGGAGCAGTTTAAAATGTACATGGTGAATCTGTTCCACGGAGATCTTGGAGAGTCATATTTCAAGAGCGATACAGTCCTGAATGTTATGGAGCAGGCCACACCTTTATCATTGATACTGCTGATATCTTCAGTGGTCATATCGATCATATTATCCCTGATCCTGGGAACCATCGCAGGACTAAATGGAAATAAATGGGAGGATCGTCTCATCTCGAGTATTGCGGTACTGTTCCAGTCAATGCCTAACTACTGGGTATCCTCCGTGTTGATCATTATTTTCTCAGTCAGACTTGGACTGCTGCCGTCAATGGATTATTCGGGACCTGCATCCTGCGTGCTCCCGACAGTTGCACTGGCACTTCCGCTCACGGCGGTGCTCACCAAGGTGGTGCGTTCCTCACTGATCGACAGTTACAATCAGGAATTTGTCAAGGTTGCATATGCGAGAGGAATATCGACAGTGGCGATATATTTCAAATACGCACTCAGGAATTCACTTGTCCCTGTACTGATATCCCTAGGAACACAGCTTGGCTTTCTGGTAGGAAGTATCGTTGTTGTCGAGTATGTATTTAACTTCCCGGGAATCGGATACACGGTGTTAAATGCGATCCTTCGAAGAGATTACAACCTGGTTCAGGGAATTATCATTCTATTTTCCGTATTCTTTATTGTTTTGAATATTGCCATTGATCTTGGAAGTATCCGTCTTGATCCACGAATGAGAAAAGCACAGGGAGGACTGTAATTATGAAGAAAAAAAGTAAATTTAGATCAGTCCTTCAGTGGATTGGTAAAAACAAATTATTTACACTTGGAATCATTATTGTAGGAATCTATCTCCTTGCCGGAATCTTTGCGCCGCTCATCGCGCCGTCGGACCCGGGCAAGGCAAATCCATCCATCAGATTATTGAAACCATTTCAGGATCCGGCACACTGGCTGGGAACTGATGCCATAGGACGTGATCTGTTCTCGAGACTTTTGTATGGAATCCGTACCTCAGTCATAATTGGTTTCTGCAGCGTTCTGCTGGCCGCCCTCATAGGACTGATAGTCGGAATCATATCCGGTCTCACAAGTCCGGGACCTCTGGATTCAGTGCTGATGAGAATCACCGATGTACAGATGGGATTCCCATTTATCGTACTTGCCATGATCGCACTCACACTGTTCGCACCGAATGAGGTGTCGGTAACCATAGTGCTGAGTCTGGCACTGTGGCCGGCCTATGCGAGAACGGTGCGGTCAAATGTAATACCCCAGAAGAGCACAGATTATATCGCAGCGGCAAAGCTCATGGGGGCGAGCTCATGGAGGATATCCACGAAGTATATCGGCAAGAATCTGATCCCTGCCATGCTTCCTCTCATACCGCTTGATATCGCCGGAATGATCATCAATGAGAGCTTGCTCAGCTACATGTCACTCGGTATAAATCCGCCAAAGATATCCCTTGGAAACATAATGTCCGATGCCCGTGGCTATATTGCATCTGATGCATGGTATATCATGATCCCCGGCATCGTTCTTATCATCATGGTTCTCGGACTGAATTTTATCGGTGACAATCTTCAGGTTCATTTCGATCCAAAGCTTCGCAAATAGGAGGATAACAGTATGGATAATAATACAGAAAAAGATACAGATGTGATCCTTGAGGTAAAGGATTTAAAGACCTATTTCAAGACCGGTCCGCACAAAGTCGTGAAAGCAGTTGAGGGAGTCAACTTCTCACTGCGGAAGGGCAAGGTGCTTGGAATAATAGGAGAGAGTGGTTCCGGCAAGAGCGTGACGGCGAGATCGATACTGAGGATCGTGGAATCTCCGGGTTACATAGCAGGCGGCGAGATCAGGTTCAAAGGTCAGGATATACTGAAGCTCCCGGAGAAGGAGATGAAGAGCATCCGTGGAAATGAGATCTCCATGATATTCCAGGATCCTACTACATCGTTCAATCCCTACATGACAATTGGAGCACAGCTTGCCGAGGCCTATAACGCACATACCCCATCGGGTTCAGAAAAGGCAAAACAGGAGATAATGAGAGTTCTCAAGCTTGTCGGAATAACCAACGGCGAGGAGGTCATAAAGAAATACCCGTGTGAGTTCTCAGCGGGTTTCAGACAGAGGATATTCATAGCGATGTCAATGATATTGTACCCGGATCTGCTCATAGCGGACGAGCCTACAACAAGTCTTGGAATCACCATTCAGGCGGAGATCATCGAAGCCCTCAGTGAGGTGCAGAAGCAGACCGGCATCTCCATCATGATAATCACCCACGACTTTGGCGTGGTGTCCCAGTTCTCAGACGACATATTTGTCATGTATGCGGGAAGATGTGTGGAGTCGGCATCCAAGAAGGATCTGCTCAGAAATCCAAAGCATCCTTATACGGTTGGACTTATCCGTTCTGTTCCGCTTCTCGAGGCTCGTAAGACGAAGAGACTGAAATCCATTCCGGGATTCCCGCCGGATATGTCAAATGTCCCGGAGGGATGTCCATTTGCTTCCCGTTGTGAATATGCGAAAGATATATGTCATAAAGAGGTGCCGGCACTGAAACCGGTTGGAGAGGGACATATGTGTGCCTGCCATTTCCCACTGGATTATGACATTAACGAAGATACAGAATTGGGGTGATCATATGAAGGATATAGTATTATCTTGCGATAATCTGCTGAAGCAGTATCCGGTGAAAAAGGGAATGTTCAACAAGGTTGTCGGACAGAAGAACATAGTCGACCATGTCTCGCTGGAGCTGGAAAAGGGCAAGACACTTGCGATCGTCGGAGAGTCGGGCTGTGGCAAGACGGTGCTGACGAGAGTCCTGCTGGGAATTGAGGACAAGACGGACGGAAGTATCGTATTTGAAGGAAAATCCGTGGACGATATGACGCCCCAGGAAAAGAGCGATATGAAGGCAAAGATACAGATGATCTTTCAGGACACTCTGGGATCGCTGCATCCGAGAATGAGTATCCGTGAATCACTTGAGGAGCCATTGATCCTGAATGGAGTGAAGGACAAGGAGGAGAGGGAGAAGATCATTCTGGACACACTTTCACAGGTCGGAATGGCACCGATGTTCCTTGACAGATACCCGCATCAGTTATCCGGTGGACAGAGACAGAGGATAATCATAGCGCGGTGTCTGGTCGTCACACCGAAGATCATATTTGCCGATGAGCCTATATCGGCACTGGACGTGTCATTGCAGGCACAGGTCATAAATATGCTGATGGATCTGCAGGACAAATATAAGTTGTCCATGCTGCTGATCGCCCACGATCTGGCTGTGGTGAGACAGATCGCGGATCAGATAAAGATCATGTATTTCGGAGAGATAGTCGAGAGTGCACCGAGCAGCGAGATATACAAGAATGCGCAGCACCCATATACAAAGGTTCTGCTCAAGGCGGCTCCGAGTATAAGCAAGGGACTTGAGGATGCGGGCTTTGACATAGACCTTAAGCCAGGTGATATACCTGATCCGGCAAAGCCGATGCCGGGATGTCCGTTCTGTACACGCTGTATATATGCGGATGAACGTTGCATGAAGGAGCGCCCGGAGGAGACAGAGGTATCACCGGGACATACGGTTCGCTGTCACAAGGCAGGACAGATATAACAGAGATTAAGGAGGAATCGTGATGGAATATAGTGCAGTCAGTACGATATGGATTATGGTAGGAACGGTACTCATTTTCTTCATGCAGGCGGGCTTTGCGATGCTTGAGACCGGCATGACGAGGGTAAAAAATGCAGGAAATATCGCCATGAAGAATCTGGTTGACTATTGTATCGGTTCGGTGACGTTCTGGTTGATAGGATTCGGAATTATGTATGGCGGCGACGGAGCTGTACTGGGTAAGATCAAAGGTGTGGCAATGGAATCGGTATATGGAGGCGGCATGCTTCCTGACGGGATCCCATTCTGGGCATTCCTGATATTTCAGACAGTATTCGCTGCGACAGCGGCGACCATCGTGTCGGGTGCCATGGCGGCGAGAACTAAATTTGCAGCATATTGTATCTACAGTCTGATGATAAGTCTGGTGATCTATCCTATATCGGGACACTGGATATGGGGAGACGGCTGGCTGGCACAGCTCGGATTCCATGATCTTGCCGGATCCACAGTTGTACATATGGTGGGCGGTGCCGCTGCATTTGCAGGAGCGTGGATGCTCGGCCCACGTATCGGAAAGTATTCAAGAAGCGGAAAGTCGAAGAAGATACCGGGACACAGCATGCCGCTGTCAGTGCTTGGAATATTTATCCTGTGGTTTGGCTGGTTCGGCTTCAACGGAAGCTCGGTTCTGCCACTGACAGGAGATACGGTGTCGATAGTTGGCAAGGTGTTCTGTAACACCAATCTATCTGCTGCGGCTGGAGCAGTCACAGCGATGTGTATAAGCTGGGCGTGGAAGAAGAAGCCAGATATCGCCATGACACTCAACGGCGCTCTGGCAGGCCTGGTTTCTATCACTGCGGGAGCCGACGTTATAAGTACACCACTTGCGGTGTTGGTCGGAATCGTGGCCGGAGCGATAGTAGTTGGGGGAATGCATTTCATAGAGAACGTGGTAAAGATAGATGATCCTGTGGGAGCCATCGCGGCACACGGATTCGGTGGCCTGTGGGGAACTGTAGCGGTTGGATTGTTCTCAGACGGAACAGCCACAAAGACAAAGGGCCTGCTGCTCGGCGGTGGTGGCTACCAGTGCGGAATCCAGATCCTTGGCGGAATAGTTGTGTTCCTGTATGTATTTGCAGCTTCGGCACTACTGTTCAAGATCGTTCAGAAGACCATCGGCCTTCGTGTATCGGCTGAGGATGAGATGGATGGACTGGATATCAGTGAGCACGGATTTTCAAATACTTACACAGAGGTGCTGTCCTCAGACGGAATAAGCGCGCCTATGATGAATGTGCCTAAGATCGATGGCAAGGCATTTGACAGCACAGAAAATGCGGAGAATCTTAACATATCCAAGGTGGTCATCATAGCGAGAAAGAACAAGCTTGACGCACTGCTTCACGCCATGAATGACATAAATGTAACTGGAGTTACGATCACGGATGTGACCGGATATGGTATACAGAAGGGAAATAATGACAAATATTACCGCAGCTCGGATGCGGATCTGAACCTGCTTCCTAAGGTGAAGGTCGAGGTCATAGTCAGCACTGTACCTGTGTCCAGGGTTGTGGAAACTGCGGAGAAGGTGCTGTACTCGGGCAACTATGGCGATGGCAAGATATTCGTATACGATGTGAAAAATGTTGTGAAGGTTAGAACCGGAGAGGTTGGAAGAGAAGCATTGATTGATGAGAGCAAGTAGGAGAGGAGGCTTTTTTATGCGCAAGACAACAATTGATGAGGCGATCACAAGGGTCGATGACTGGAAGGGCAAGGAGATCAGTTACAAGCCCGTTTCAGGAGGAATAACGAATCCGAATTTCAAAGTGGATGTGGAGGGAGAGCATTTCTTCCTCAAGATACCGGGAGCCGGCACGGATTACATAAACCGTGAAGTATGCCATGAGGCAAATGTGATCGCGGACGAGAGCAAGGCAGGCCCAAGAGTCTATTATTATTTCGAGGATACAGGTGTTGAGATATTCCAGTGGCTTGACGGCTACCGTCAGGTGACATTTGGCGATGTGTATGACAAAGATATATTCCAGTCGATATTCGAGAGGATCAGGGACTTCCACCATCTCGAGACAAAGCCGCTGAACCTGAAGCAGAGCATATTTGAACAGGCGTGGGATATGAACGCAAGGGCGAAGAATGGCGGCTATATATCACCGTTTAATGACAAGATGGAGTATCTGCTCTCTGCTATTGAGAAGGCGCTGGCGGGCAGTGAGGAGCTGTGTCCGTGCCACAATGATTTCTGGACAAACAACCTGATGTACAACGAGGAGACAAATGATCTGAAGATCATAGATTATGAGTATGCGTCCATGAATGATCCTTATGTGGATCTGGGTCTGATATCTGCTGTGAACTATTTCACCGAGGATATGGACGTGGAGATGATGAAGATATACGGCGGAGGCAAGGTTGATGAGAGAGCATTTGCTAGAATGAAGCTGAACAAGATAGCCTGCGATATCAAGTGGGCGTATTGGGCACTGTATCAGGCGGCCAGCTCCAACGTGGAGTTTGATTACATGAACTGGTATGGACAGAAGATGGCGAGACTGCAGCATTTCTGGCTCGATTCAAGGCTGGATTACTGGCTCGACGTTGCGAGGGAGAAGAGTACCCGTATCAGTTGATGATCAGCAGATCGTATTATGAAACCGGTTCAGGAAAGGGAGATGTATAGCATGAAGGATTATTATAAGAATATGGAAGATTCATGGGTAGAATTTGTCAGTAAGAATATACGTGCACAGGCATATTCCGGGGAAGAGAAAGCCACCTCGGAGGTGTTTATGCAGGCCATGGATGAGCTTGGTATTGAGCATTTCCGCAATGAGTGCGGCAACGTGGTCGGAGTCATCCGCGGAGAGGGTGACGGTCCAAACGTGCTTCTGACTGGACATATGGATGTTGTGCCTGAGGGAAGCATAGATGCATGGAGTCCGTATTCGCCATTTGAGCCGAAGGTGGAGGATGGAAAGTTATACGGCAGAGGCATAAGCGATATGCTTGCTGGCCTGACTTCGGAATTCTTTGCATTTATGGAGATCAAAAAGCTGGTGGATGCCGGGGTGAAGATATCGGGCAATCTTATATTTGCTGCAGTCGTCTATGAGGAGCCGGCGGAGAGTATCGGAACGATTTATCTTATGGAGCACACTCTTCCGGAGCACGGTCTTGATGTTGACCTGTGCTATCTGGGGGAGCCGTCAGACGGCAATCTTGCCATCGGACAGCGAGGCAAGATCGAGCTTGTCATAGAGGTGTACGGTAAGGTGGCGCACTCGTCCGCTCCGCAGGAGGGCATAAATGCTGTTGAGAAAGCGCTCCCTATAATGGATGCGATCATGCATAACTTTGGCAGTGAACCGCTCGTACATGAGATGGGTAAGACGTCCATGGTCATCACTGATGTGGTGGTAACACCGGGACAGAAGTATTCCTGTGTGCCGGACTATTGTGAGATCACAGTGGATCAGAGATATGTGCCACCTATGACCATAGAGGATACGGTGAGCAGGGTTCAGAAATTCCTGGATGAGCAGAAGAAAAAGGATCCTGAGCTCAGAGCTGTCGTTCATCCGAGAATGAATAAGAGGACGTGTTACACCGGTTATGAGGCGGAGGCGGCAAAGCAGCATCCGGCGTGGGTGACCGGCAGGGATAATGAGTATGTCGAGCTGACATACAGGACGCTTAAGGAGCTTGGTCAGGATGTTGAGAAGATATACTGGCAGTTTGGAACCGACGGAAGCGTTATATGCGGCAAATACAACATACCGACTATAGGATATTCGGGTGCGATGATGAGTCAGGCGCATCAGGCACAGGAGCATGTGGAGATCGACAGGATCCTCGACTGTATAGAGGGATATACTGCGGTTCTCTGCAGGCTGTATGGACTGGATATGCCGGAATAAAGGTTTACACGGCACCGCTTATTTTGATACAATCATGTTGCAGGTTAGAAAACATAGAGCTCAGTTTATAAGGAAGTAAGGGAGGGGACAGATGTTAGCAGATCAGCGTAAACAGATAATATTGGATCAGGTAAATCTTAATCATTCGGTTACTGTTGCCAGACTGGTTGAGCTGCTGGGCGTGTCGACCGAGACGGTGAGACGTGATCTTGAGGATCTTGAAAATAACAACATGCTCACGAGGGTACACGGCGGTGCGGTTTCTGTGAAGAAGAGATACCGGTTTGAGGATATGGATGTCAGGGGCACATCCAATATGGAACTCAAGGAGCAGATAGCCAGGAAAGCGCTTGAGTATGTGAAGGATGGAGACACCATAGCGATAGATTCAGGCAGCACGGCGTCGTTGTTCGCCATGGCATTGAAGGCGCGCAATTTTGACTCACTATCCGTCATAACCTATTCCTCGGAGGTGTTCTCAATATTATCGGAATGTGGAAATTACAGGATAACCCTGCTGGGCGGTGAATATCTCCCGAAGGAGAAGTTGTTTTATGGCTTCCTGACACATGAGGCGATGCAGAAACTGTATTTTTCAAAGGCATTTGTAGTACCTTCGGCACTTTCGGTCGAGGATGGCGCACATGATTTTATAAGGGAGACCTATGAGAATCAGTGCATGCTGATAGGCCATGCTAGCGAGGTATTTCTGCTGGCGGACAGCACGAAATTCGAGACAAAGGGAGATTTCAAGCTCAGTGATCTCCAGCCGGAATTCACCATCATAACCGACGATAAGCTTTCGGAGTCCGTATACAATATGTATAGAGATCACAAGCTGAACGTGGTAAGTTGATGACAGTCAAAAAAGTGTCTGTTTGCCTCTCTTTGGGTGTACAGAAGATCGATAAAATAGTATAATAAATGTGCTATATAAAAGATTGGACGGACAACTAAAGGAGGGTTATGGTTATGTACGAGAACAAGGATATGCTCAGTTGGCTTGGCTATTTTGCAGACATGATGAAGGTCAGTCCTGAGAAGATAAAGATGCTGAATATATGCGGAAAGCAGAAGAACGTTGTTCCGACTATAGACACACACAAGAGAGTTCTTATATTTGCAGATCAGAGTCATGAGGATCTGTTGTACACGCTTTGGGAGAAGGGCTTTGGCGAGTATGACATGTGGTATGCAGAGGGTGTGGAGCCCGGCGGCGAGGTTCATCATGACAAGCTGGAGAAGGTGCTGAACAGGAAGATAACAGGGCCAACAGTTATATTCATCATGAACGAGAAGACAAGGGAATCCGTCAGATACGGAATTGCAAATGATTTCTTCTCGGCTGGAACAGTACACTATGTCGGCAAGGAGATAAGAGCAGTCATCATGAGTCTGCTGGATGTGGATACGCATGACACCATCTTGGCACTCCAGGCCGAGAGTATAGTCATTGAGGCTGCGATCGTGGCAAGCGAGGGCAACATTATAGCCGTTGAGCCGGACGAGGGTTCGAGAAGATCCATGGAGGAGAATGTTGACAAGTTCGGAGTACATAATGTACAGATAATCCCAGATATGAGCGAGGAGACTCTGGCAGCCATACCTGTTCCGAGACTGGCATTCATAGTTGCAAATCATTATCTGGAGTCAGATATGGAGAGACTGCTCAAGATCAATCCGAATATGCAGTTTGTCATATACACACTTGATCTTGGAATACTTGCACAGGCAAAGCTCATATTTGACAAGCTCGGAATAAAGAATATGGAGGCTATTCAGATATCTGTATCCAAAACCAACAAGGACAACATGTTCGTTACCCAGCCGTCACCATGGCTTATCACCGGTGGAGCAGAGTAATCGACATCATAATATTTATATATAAGAAAACCGCCTTTATGTAATAGGCGGTTTTCTTGTGTCCTCCAGACGGACGATTCCGAGAATCGTTCCCAGACAAATGATATCACTTGTGAGATACAGGGATCTATCACATCTGCTGACAGCTTCAAGGTATGGTGAGCCATCCTTTTCTGTATATTTTCTGATCATCTCGACTCCATTCTCGTTCAGGAATAACGCAATATCTCCGAAATGAGGAAAGTTTTGTTCCACGGCTATAATATCATCCTTAATATAGATAGGATGGAGCATATTGGTCGTGAGCCTCAGACAATAATCTGCATTTGGAAAATAATCGGCGGGTATCTCTATAAATTCTGTCGCGTGTGTTGAGTAGTCTGAATTGGAAGCAAGCGTGTGAGTTGAGGAAATACACGGAATCCTGCGCGTTTTGGCGCGGTACGCATCCGCTGAAGGAAGCTTCTTCTGCATGTGATCTTCAGAGTCCGCCATTAGCATGACCATCCGCTTGCCGTGGATGTTGAGTGTTCTGTATTTTTGCAGGAGATACAATTCCTCGTCCGTAAGGCTGCGCCTATGGAGAAATCCATCCATGGTACATCCAAGTGCGTCTGCGATGGATATCATAAGCTGTATTCCCGGGCTCTTGGTCTTGCCGCTCCTGATGGCTTTTATCGTATCCTCAGAGACATCTGTCATCTCAGCTAACTGACTGATCGTAACCCCGCGTTCAGCCATGACTTCCCTGAGTCTTTTCCCTATATCGTATTGTTGCTGCATGTAATTCACCTCAGTAACATTATATAATAGAAGAAACAGGCTTGTCCAGTTGAAAAGTGTAAGAATATACACTTTTGCGATTTGTGTATGCGCAGGAAAGTGTATGAACTGCTCTTTAATATGAAATTAAATATGATATAATGAATTTATCTGTTACATCGAGAGATGACAAGGGGGTCATTTTCTACAATAGTCTGTCACAATGGGGGTGACGGATTACGGCAGAGGGAACAAGGCTATCACGTGTCGAGCGTTAGGGCGTCGAACACGAGATAGCCTTTTTTCGTGGGGGCGAAGGACGGACGGCTGGGTATTCTTCCGCGGGGCGGGTATATCATCTGCTATATATGTGGTATCACGCTCTACTTCCTTCGCTTCGGCTTAGCTTCTATATGCACTCGTTTCCGGCCGCGATAAGGGCGATGCGGCTTCCAACTCGGCAAGAAGCACCGAAGCTCAGTCGTATTCGCTACCGATACCACATATATAGCAGATGATATACAGCCGCGGAAGAATACCCAGCCTGTTTCTGGCGGAAGGGTGATGGGAGTGGCGAATTTTACTTTGATGATTTGGAAGAAAAGCTAATTATAAACGAAATGTTAAAATTATAAAAAAAGTATAAACTGGTGATACGCTAGGTTTTATGCGGGTTTCTTGGAAAAACTGTGACAAAAAACTGTTTTTGTTACGAAAAATAATACAAAAATAAAAAATGATTAAAATTTGACTATAAGGGCAAATAAATGACTTTAAATTTGTTTTGAATGGTGATAAAATACGCAAGCAAGGAGCGAGAGTAGCTTTTTAGAAAAAAAGATAGGGGAGTATGACCGTATGAATGTAGTATTTTTTGATGTAGACGGCGTACTGAATTCGGAGAAATTTCTGTGTGAGAAGCATGGGGAGTTTATCAATCCTAAGAATGTGGCTAACCTCAAGATGGTTGTGGATGCCACAGGAGCGAAGCTGGTCATGACAAGTGACTGGAGAAAACAGGTGATTGATAAGGATATCAGTAAGGCACACGTAAGGGAACTGATAGACAGACTTGCGGATGCTGGAATGGAAGTATATGGGGCAACTTCTTCAGGGGATGAGCTCAGAAACAAGTACGGGGATTATACCAGAGCATGTGCAGTCAAGGATTATGTGGCTGCGAATTCCGTAGAGGGATATGTCATATTTGATGACATGGATATGGACTGGGAGGCTCATGAACTCGATTCTCACTGGATCAACACAGAGAACGTACTTGTGGGGCTGTCTGAGGCAGATGCCAGGAATGCTATTTCTATAATAAACAAATAATAAATGAGAGAAGAAATAGTGTTTTGACATATAGGTGGTTGCGAAATAAGTAATTGAGAATGTGCCTGAGCTGTTTAGCTTTACCCACTCAGGGATATACGAAGCCGCCGGTCCTTAGATGGCGCGTTAGCGGCATCTTAGTACCGCAGCAGGCTGAGTTAAGCGGGAGCGCTCCCTGATGGGTATGCTAAAGCAGCTCAGACACTAGGATATTTGAATTTTCGCAAACACCTGATAGAAAACAGTGTGAAAGGAAGTGATGTCTTACGGATCTGGCAGAAGAGTTATCCAATGAACTCCAATGCAAAACAGTATTTACAATACCAATATTTGGTGGAATACCGGTAACGGAATCTGTGGTGGTAACATGGATCATTATGGCAGTGCTTGTGCTGTTGTCGATTATCCTTGTAAGGAATCTCAAAGTTGAGAATCCGGGTAAGAAACAGCTTGTGCTGGAGACCATAATAACTACTTTTAACAACCTGTTCAAAGGTGTTATCGGAGAGGCGGGCATGAAGTATGTTCCGTATCTGATAACGGTTATTCTGTACATCGGCATGGCCAACATCATGGGTGTATTTGGCTTTAAACCACCGACAAAGGATCTGAATGTGACAGCCTCACTGGCCATCATGAGTATCATACTCGTACAGGTGGCAGGAATACGAGGAAAGGGGACAAAAGGCTGGGTCAAGAGTTTTGCAGAGCCGGTAGCAATAGTTGCACCGCTCAATGTACTTGAGCTTGTCATCAAGCCGCTGTCGCTGTGTATGCGACTTTTTGGTAATGTTCTCGGAGCATTCGTCATCATGAAGCTGATAGAGGCAGTAGTTCCACTCATTGTCCCTATCCCACTCAGCCTGTACTTTGATTTCTTTGATGGATTTTTACAGGCATTTGTATTTACTTTCCTGACTACGCTTTACATGCAGGAAGCGATGGAGTAAAGATTATCTGATTTTAAAAATGAAAATAAGAAGGAGAAAATGATATGAACGGATTATTAGCAATTGGAGCAGGTATAGCAGCATTAGTAGGACTTGGCGCAGGACTTGGAATCGGTCTTGCAACATCAAAGGCAGTTGAGGCTGTAGCTAGACAGCCGGAGGCAGACGGAAAGATCACAAAGCTTCTTATCATCGGTTGTGCCCTTGCAGAGGCAACAGCTATCTACGGTTTCGTAATCGGACTTCTTGCAATCATTCTTCTTAAGTAATCAGATTTTTGGTCAGATGGATATTTTAATAGAAATATCTAATAGAAATCTGGAATTGCAGAAGAGATGCGGATAATAGAAACAGAAAGATAGGAGTGGCTATATGATTGATATAGAATTTTCTACAATAGCATTCACCATTATCAACTTAATAGTTCTGTTTCTTCTTTTGAAGAAGTTCTTGATAGGACCGCTCAACGATGTCATCAAGAAGAGAGAAGATATGATCGCTGGCACCATATCGGATGCCAACAATCAGAAGGCTGAAGCAATGAAACTCAAGTCTCAGTATGAGGATACCCTTGCAGGGGTTGATGCTGAGTGCAGGGATCTCCGTGAGAAATCCCGTGTGGAGGCCCAGAATGAGTACAGCCGTATCATAGATCAGGCTGATGCAAAGTCAGTCAAGATGATAAAGGATGCGGAGAAGACCATAGAGATCAAGCAGAACAAGGCACTTTCTGATATGCAGTCACAGATCGCAGAGCTTGCAATGGCAGCAGCCGGCAAGATCGTGGGCGGTGAAGGTGATGCGGAATCAGCAGGAGCTGCCATGTATGACGAGTTTTTGAATGAAGTAGGTGATTCAGGTGACACAGAAGGCAATTAATTACGGAATTGTCCTCTATCAGCTTGGAATCAGTCAGGACATGGTGGAGGAGATAAAGGCGCTTGTGGATGGTAGTCCAGAGCTGGTATATGCACTGGCAGATCCGGTGGTCAGCCACGCGGACAAGCGCAAGGTCGTTGACAGGGTATTTGACAGATTTGGCAATAAGGATCTGGTAAATTTCATGAAGACCCTGTGTGACAACGATGGATTTGACATGATACATGACATATTTGACGAGTATGAGAAGTATGCCAGAGAGCAGCAGGATATCCTTTCGGCAACTCTCTATTATGTCACACCGCCAACTGATAAGCAGAAGGCAGGTATCGAGAACTTCCTTATGAAAGAGTATGGAAGCAAGGCGGTACAGCTTTCTATGGTGGAGAAAAAAGAATTGATAGGTGGATTTGTCATAAGAACGGGAGACCGCGAGTACGACAGAAGCATTCTGGGCAGGTACAAATCCCTTAGACAGAAACTGGTTATGAGGTGATAAATTGAGTTCAATTAGTTCAGAGGATATTATTTCTATACTCAAAGAAGAGATAGAGAATTATGATTTTGACTCCAGGGACAAAGAAGTCGGTAAGGTCATCTATGTAGGTGATGGAATCGTGACCGTATACGGTATAGACAATGCCATGTACGGCGAGATCGTTGTTTTTGAGAATGGTGTCAAAGGTATGGTTCAGGATATCAGAAGAACAGAGATAGGATGTATTCTGTTCGGTCGTGATACAGGAATCAAAGAAGGAACAAAGGTCAGCAGAACGGGAAAGCGTGCAGGCATCCCTGTAGGCGATGCATTTATCGGACGTATAGTTGATGCCCTTGGAGCACCTATAGATGGAAAGGGCAGCATAGAGTCAACGGATTATCGTCCAATAGAGAATCCGGCTCCAAGCATAGTTGATCGTAAGTCGGTCAACCAGCCGCTTCAGACAGGAATCCTCTCGATAGATGCCATGTTCCCAATCGGAAGAGGACAGAGAGAGCTGATCATAGGAGACAGACAGACAGGTAAGACATCCATAGCGATAGATACCATTCTGAATCAGAAGGGCAAGGATGTCATCTGTGTATATGTGGCTATAGGCCAGAAGGCTTCAACAATAGCCAAGGTTGTAAATAACCTGAACAAATATGATGCCATGGACTACACGATAGTCGTTGCATCTACAGCAAGTGATTCAGCACCACTTCAGTATATTGCGCCTTATTCAGGTACAGCGATCGCTGAGTATTTCATGCATAAGGGCAAGGATGTGCTGATCGTGTACGATGATCTGTCAAAGCACGCTGTTGCTTACAGAACATTGTCACTGCTTCTCGGACGTTCACCAGGACGTGAGGCATATCCTGGAGATGTATTCTATCTCCATTCAAGACTTCTTGAGAGATCAAGTAAGCTTAAGGATGAGCTGGGCGGAGGCTCCATCACAGCCCTTCCTATTATCGAGACACAGGCAGGCGATGTATCTGCTTATATACCTACAAATGTTATATCTATCACAGATGGACAGATATTCCTCGAGAGCGATCTGTTCTTCTCAGGTATGAGACCTGCTGTCAACGTTGGTCTGTCGGTATCACGAGTTGGTGGTGCAGCGCAGACAAAGGCGATGAAGAAGGCCGCAGGAAGTATCCGTATCGATCTGGCACAGTACAGAGAGATGGAGGTGTTCACACAGTTCAGTTCAGATCTTGATGAGAACACCAAGGAACAGCTTCAGTATGGCAAGGGACTTATGGAGCTTTTAAAGCAGCCTCTGTGTAATCCGCTGTCAATGGCCGAGGAGGTTATCATTCTGGTAGCAGCTACCAATAAGGTATTCCTTCCAGTTGAGGTTTCAGAGGTCAAGAAGAAGAAACTTGAGATGCTTGAATACTTCCACAGTGCCCATAAGGATATCGTGGATGAGATCGAGGAGAAGCAGGTGCTTACCGATGAGCTGAAGGACAAGATAGTCGCAGCCGCTAAGGAGTTTATCGAGAGATAGATCTCAGGAGAAATAAGAAGATTCGTTGAGAGGTGATTTGATTGGCAAATACCAAAGAAATCCAGAATAGAATAAAGAGTATCAAGGATACTCAGAAGATCACCAATGCAATGTATATGATCTCATCTTCCAAGCTTAAAAAGGCGAGGACAGATCTTGAGAACACGGAGCCTTACTTCTACACACTCCAGGTTGCTCTTGCCAGAATGCTCAGACATGTTCCTGAGATGGAGCATCTGTACTTCGACAGCAGAGAGGGAATCAAGGAAGAGGACAGAAGGCGAGGTTATCTGGTCATTACCGCCGACAAAGGTATGGCTGGTGCCTACAACCACAATGTAATCAAGATCGCTGAGCAGGAGCTTGCAGCCCACCCAAACAGTGAGCTGTATGTAGTCGGCCAGGTGGGAAGACACTACTTCGCAAAGAAGGGAGTGCCTATAGATATACATTTCCAGTATACAGCGCAGAATCCTAGTCTTCACAGAGCCAGAGTCATAGCGGACAAGATGCTTGAGAACTATGAGAATGGCGATATAGATGAGGTATACATCATATATACCAACATGAAGAGCAGTGTGGTCGTTGAACCGCAGATGATACAGCTCCTCCCTATGAAGAGGACTGACTTCGCAGGCGTTCCTGCGGATGTGTTCCACGAGGAGATTACCATGGAGCCTTCACCGAAGGCAGTGCTTGACCGAATCGTGCCAAACTGTGTCATGGGATATATATACGGCGCTCTGGTAGAGTCCTTCTGCAGTGAGCAGAACAGCCGAATGATGGCGATGGACTCAGCCACAAAGAGTGCCAAGGAGATGCTGGATGATCTCAATATCAAATACAACAGAGCAAGGCAGGCAGCCATAACGCAGGAGATCACAGAGATCGCGGGCGGCGCCAGAGCTCAGAGAGACAGGAGCTAATAAGCTCAATAAATAATTGTAAAGGAGGTCTGATGTTTTGAAAAATGGTAAGATAGTACAGGTCATGGGACCTGTCGTAGACGTAGAATTTCCAGACAACGATCTGCCATACATCAAGGATGCTCTTGAAGTAGATAATCATGGAAAAAAATGTGTTATGGAAGTAGCACAGCACGTAGGAAATAATACAGTAAGATGTATCATGCTGTCCGCCAGCGAGGGACTTTCAAGAGATATGGAAGTCGTTGCGACCGGATCAGGAATCAAAGTTCCAGTAGGAAATCAGACACTTGGACGTCTGTTCAATGTGCTTGGTGAGACAATAGATGGCAAGGAGGATCTCTCAGACACAGAGCACTGGGTAATCCACAGAGAGCCGCCAACATTTGAGAATCAGAGTCCTGTCATCGAGATACTTGAGACAGGTATCAAGGTCATAGATCTTCTTGCACCTTACTCAAAGGGTGGTAAGATCGGTCTGTTCGGCGGTGCCGGAGTTGGTAAGACAGTCCTTATCCAGGAGCTTATCCAGAATATCGCATCCGTACATGGTGGATACTCAATATTCACCGGTGTTGGAGAGCGTTCAAGAGAGGGAAATGATCTGTGGACAGAGATGAGCGAGTCAGGCGTTATCGACAAGACCGCCCTGGTGTTCGGACAGATGAATGAGCCACCTGGAGCCAGAATGAGAGTTGCAGAGACAGGACTTACAATGGCAGAGTATTTCCGTGATGTAAATCATCAGGATGTGCTTCTGTTCATCGACAATATATTCAGATTTACACAGGCAGGTTCAGAGGTTTCATCACTTCTTGGACGTATGCCATCAGCCGTTGGTTATCAGCCAACACTTGCAAATGAGATGGGTGAGCTTCAGGAGCGAATCGCTTCTACCAAGGAAGGATCAGTCACGTCAGTCCAGGCCGTATATGTGCCAGCCGATGACCTTACAGATCCTGCCCCAGCCACAACATTTGCGCATCTGGATGCAAATACAGTTCTTTCAAGAAAGATTGTTGAGCAGGGTATCTATCCGGCAGTAGATCCGCTGGAGTCAAGCTCACGAATTCTTGAGGCTGATATAGTCGGCGAGGAGCATTATAATGTTGCAAGACGTGTACAGGAGATACTTCAGAAGTACAAGGAGCTGCAGGATATCATCGCAATCCTCGGTATGGAGGAGCTGTCAGATGAGGATAAGCTTACAGTTACTAGAGCCAGAAAGGTTCAGAGATTCCTGTCACAGCCATTCCATGTTGCTGAGAACTTCACAGGTATTCCTGGAAAGTATGTAAGTCTCAAGGATACGATCAAGGGCTTCAAGATGATCGTTGACGGTGAGATGGACGAGTATCCTGAGTGGGCATTCTTCAATGTAGGTACTATAGAGGAAGTAAAGGAAAAGGCCGAGAAAGGTCAGTAAAGGAAGTGCGTAGATGAATACATTTTATCTGAGAGTTATTTCCAGCAATAAGATATTCTTCGAAGGCCGAGTAGAGAAGATCATTCTTCCACTTGAAGATGGAGAGAAAGCGGTTCTTGCACATCACGAGAACATGGTCATAGCCACCAGCATAGGCGAGATCAGGATTACCACCAGCAAGGGTGAGCAGGTAGTCGGTGTTGTCGGTGAGGGCTTTGTTCAGATAGTAAATAACCGAGTTGTCCTTATCGTGGATTCCGCAGAGAAGCCGGAGGATATCGACAGGGTCAGAGCCAAGGAGGCAAAGATCAGAGCGGAAGAGAGACTCAGACAGAAAGAGAGTCTGAAGGAATACAAGCAGAGCGAGGCATCACTTGCCCGTGCACTCACAAGACTCAGAGTAACAGAGAAGATATAAAACCCAGCGCAGAAACCCCAAGCGCCTGCTTGCAGGCATTTGGGGGTTTCAAGCGGTTTTAACGAGAAGTCGTTCGGCGTAAGCCGAACATAGAGCGCGTTAGCGCGGGACTTCGAGTCTAGAAGAATCCCGTCAGTCGAGAACGTCAGCGGGACGAAGACAGAGCGCGTCAGCGCGGGACTTCGAGTCTATTATAAAAGGCAGTGCCAGCAGCGGGACGATGAAACCGATGTGGCGTTGCCTTTTTATGTGCAGACACAATAGATAAAATGTTACTTGACAACTTTTGCCTTTACTGAGAAAATTACTAGATAGTATATGGTTCACTGTATATACAGTGAACTATGTATATAAGAGTTTATGAAAAAGAGGACGTGTGCATGTATATGCACACATTTTTGAGTTAAAGGTATTTGGTTAGAGGTATTTATGTTAAGATTTATTTGGGTAATAGTTTCGTGCTTGTTTCTGATCATGTACTATGTGCCAAAGATGTCGTATTATGCTAGGCACCCGGAAAAATATGGTGAGGATATATGTTATCAGATGGCACAGGTTATGTGCAATCATGTGAGACGTCGTGCTTTTATCAAGACGGTTGCCACGGGTATGGAGAACCTTCCTAAGGAGGGTGGATATATCATGTATGCCAATCATCAGGGTAAGTATGATGTACTGGGAGTTATAGTTTCCCATGACAAACCGATTACGTATGTCATGGATGCCAAGAGGTCGAAGCTGTTCATAGCAGATCAGCTTACGGATCTTGTGAAGGCACAGAGACTTGACAAGGAAGACATAAAGCAGCAGGTACAGGTTATAAACGATGTATCCACGGAGATCAAGGCGGGAAGGAGATATATTTTATTCCCGGAGGGAGGATACGATCACAGTCACAATGAGCTCAAGGAGTTCATGCCGGGAAGCTTCAAGATCGCCAAGAAGGCGAAGTGTCCTATCGTTCCAGTCGTGCTGTATGATTCCTTCAAGCCATTTGAGGGATGGTCACTGAGGCGTGTGACGACACAGCTTGCATTTCTGGAGCCGATCCCATATGAGGTTATAGCGGATAAGACGACCACAGAGATCAGGGATATGGTCGTTGACAAGATCCAGAGGAAGCTTGATACGATGGAGACAATGAATTGTTGGTAACGATATATGGATAATTATTCTGAACGGGCGGGTCATGTTGATGATCTGCCCGTTCGGGGGTTACGGAAGCTAGGTGTTGACTATATCAAATCAGGTGAATACAATATAAAAGGGTATTTAACCACAAAAACAAGGATTGGGAAGTAGAGATATGGGACAGAGTAAAGAGAGAAACAGTAATGAAAAAAGCGGATTCCTCAAGAAGCTTATAATAGTTCTGGCAGTGGCGATCGTGGTAGTATTTGCGGTATTTTATGTGATCTATTACAGATTTTCATATCAGGCGGACAAGCTGGCAAAGGAGACCGCCCGCATATACGCATTTGGCGATGGCGGAGAGATGGCTGACATGATAGCCCCGGGATACGTGAAGAAGTTTGAGGATTCGTCAAAGGTTTTGTCGGTGAGTGACATACAGGACATATATATAAACAAGTTCAGAGCGTATACAGATGAGCAGGTCGGGGATATAGATACGATCGAGTGCAAGGTCACCGATATACAGGCGGTGAGCAATATAGAGGATGTGCAGCAGCAATTTGCGGACAACGGAGTTAAGGGCGTGTCCCAGTACAGAAGTGTGGAAGCCGACTGGATAGTGACAGGCAAGGATGGCGGCGAGGTCACGGTACACGTTCAGGAATGTATGTTGAAGTGCGACGATGGCTGGTATGTGGACTATGTCCGTATGCCGGATGAAATAGACAGCATGAGTACGCCGGTCGATTCCGGGGATGCTGACAGTGAGGAGACAACAGAGGCGGAGATCACTGAATAATATTGTGTGTATAAGATTGGAAGGGCATACAGTATACAAGAAAGAAGGCTGACAAAAAATGTATGATGTGAGATCCATGAAGGCAGAGGACTTCATAGATGATGGCGAGATCCGTGAGACGCTGGACTATGCGGATCAGAACAAGGACAATGAGGAGCTTATCGACAGTATCATAGAGAAGGCAAAGCTCAGGAAGGGGCTTACCCACAGGGAGGCATCCGTGCTTCTTGCGTGTGAGATGCCGGACAAGATAAATGAGATATATGATCTGGCGGAACAGATCAAGAAGGACTTCTACGGCAACAGAATAGTTATGTTCGCGCCGCTGTATCTGTCCAACTACTGTGTAAATGGGTGTGTGTATTGTCCGTATCACATCAAGAATAAGCATATAGCCAGAAAGAAGCTCACCCAGGAAGAGGTGAGACGGGAGGTCATAGCACTGCAGGATATGGGGCACAAGAGACTGGCCATTGAGGCCGGTGAGGATCCTCAGATGAATCCTATCGAGTACATCCTGGAGTGTATAGACACGATATACAGCATCAAGCACAAGAACGGTGCAATAAGGCGTGTAAATGTAAATATAGCGGCGACCACAGTGGAGAACTACAGGAAGCTGCACGAGGCAGGAATTGGAACGTACATCCTCTTCCAGGAGACCTACGATAAGGAAGCGTATGAGAAGCTTCATCCATATGGACCGAAGCATGACTATGCATATCACACAGAGGCTATGGACCGTGCTATGGAAGGTGGTATAGACGATGTGGGTCTGGGAGTGCTCTTTGGTCTGGATAAGTATAGGTACGAATTTGCGGGGCTGCTGATGCATGCGGAGCACCTTGAGGCTGTTCATGGAGTTGGTCCGCACACCATCAGTGTGCCAAGAGTCAAGAAGGCTGACGACATAGATCCCGAGGCATTTGACAACGGAATAAGCGACGATGTATTCTGCAAGATCGCAGCATGTATCAGAATCGCCGTTCCTTATACAGGAATGATAATCTCCACAAGGGAGAATCCAACGGTCAGGGATGAGATCATAAGGCTTGGAGTGTCGCAGATAAGCGGTGGTTCAAAGACCAGTGTGGGTGGCTACTATGAGCCGGAGCCAGAGGATGAGAAGTCGGAGCAGTTTGATGTCAGCGACACGAGAACTCTGGATCAGGTTGTGAACTGGCTGATGACCAAGGGCTATATACCATCGTTCTGTACGGCATGTTACAGAGAGGGCAGAACCGGCGACAGGTTCATGAGCCTGTGCAAGAGCGGACAGATACAGAACTGCTGTCATCCGAACGCACTCATGACGCTGGAGGAATATCTGGTGGATTATGCTTCGCCGGAGACCGCGGAGATAGGCCGGAGACTCATACAGGATGAGCTGAAGAATATTCCGAATGAGAAAGTCAGACAGATAGTGGTCGAGAGACTTGACAGGATAAAGCACGGAGACAGAGATTTTAGATTCTAACACATTGTGGAGGAGCAAAATGAGTTTAAACGATACACCGTCGGCAAACAGAGTGCATATAGGTTTCTTTGGATGCAGGAACGCAGGCAAGTCCAGTCTGGTAAATGCAGTGACGGGGCAGAGCCTTGCTGTTGTGTCGGATGTGGCGGGAACCACCACGGATCCGGTGTACAAGTCCATGGAGCTGCTTCCGCTTGGACCGGTGGTCATCATAGATACACCGGGAATAGACGATACCGGCGAGCTGGGTGAACTCAGGGTGTCGAAGACCAGACAGGTGCTTGCGAAGATAGATGTCGCTGTGCTGGTGGTTGATGGTTCGGTTGGCCTTTCGGCGGCGGACAGGGAGCTCACAGAGCTTTTCAAAGAGAAGAATATAAATTATATAATTGCGTACAATAAGAGTGATCTAGTTAAGGATGATATACAGGTTCAGAATTCAGCGGAGAATTCCATATGGGTCAGCGCAGAGCGCAGACAGGGAATAGAGGAGCTGAAGGAATTGATAGGAAAGCTCACGGTGACAGACACCATGACCAGGAGACTGGTCGGAGATCTGATACAGCCTGGAGACATGGTGGTGCTGGTCATACCGATAGATTCTGCAGCTCCGAAGGGCAGGCTGATACTTCCGCAGCAGCAGGTCATAAGGGATGTTCTTGAGACCGGAGCTACGGCTGTGGTGTGCAGGGACACGGAGCTTGAGGACACTCTTAGACGGCTGGAGGGGAAGGTATCTCTGGTGGTCACTGACTCCCAGGCATTTGCAAAGGTTATGAAGATCGTGCCGTATGACATATATCTGACGTCATTCTCAATACTGATGGCAAGATTTAAAGGGCAGCTTGATGCGGCGGTAAATGGCGCATATGTCCTGGACAGGCTGAGGGATGAAGGCCAGCGTACAGATGCGGACAGCAGACCTCCAAGGATACTCATAGCTGAGGGCTGCACCCATCACAGACAGTGTGATGATATAGGAACTGTGAAACTGCCAGGATGGATACGCAGATACACGGGACTTGAGCCTGAATTTACATTTGTCAGCGGAACGGAATTCCCGGAGGATCTGACAGGATATGATCTGGTGATACACTGCGGAGGCTGTATGCTGAATGAACGCGAGATGAAAAGTCGTCAGGGAAGGGCGGAGCAGCAGAGTATCCCGATGACGAATTATGGAACTGCTATAGCTCATATGAATGTGATTCTTGACAGGAGTCTGAGGATTTTTCAGACAAAGACGGACATATAAATATTTGGATGAAAGGTGATCGATATGGCAAAGACAGGTTTGGTACTTGAGGGCGGCGGCCAGAGAGGCATATATACCGCCGGAGTCCTGGATGTGTTCATGGACAATGATATAGAGGTCGACGGTGTCATAGGGGTGTCGGCGGGAGCCATACATGGACTCTCCTATGTGGCGAGACAGAGAGGGCGCAACATGCGTTACAATATGAAGTACAGGAACAACAAGCACTACATGAGCCTGTACTCCCTTTTAACTACAGGAGATATATGTGGTGAGCAGTTCTGCTACCACGATATCCCGGAGAAACTGGATCCACTTGACTACGATGCATTCCTTGCAAATCCTACGAAGCTCTATGTGGGATGTTCTAATCTGGATACAGGAGAGGCGGAGTATCTGGAGTGTACAGATATGAGAAAGCCTGAGGATGTGAATAAGGTGAGGGCTTCGGCATCCCTCCCACTGGTGTCCAATATTGTAGAGGTTGATGGAATGAAGCTGCTGGATGGAGGTGTATCCGACAGCATACCGATATTTGCATTCAGAAGGATGGGCTACAGGAGAAATATAGTAGTTCTGACAAGACCGGAGGGATACCGCAAGGGCCCGGACAAGATGCTCAGGCTGGAGGCCGGAAGGTACAGGGAGTACCCTGAGTTCGTTAAAAGATGTCACATGAGACACATGTATTACAACAAGACCCTGGACAAGCTGGAGGAGCTTGAAAAGGAGGGTGATACGTTGATAATCAGACCGAGTGAGACTATAGAGATATCAAGGCTTGAGAAGAAGCCGGAGATGATCGAGGCCATGTATGAGCTGGGTGTGTACGATGCAAAGGAGAAATTGCAGCAGGTTAAGAAATTCCTGCGTGAGAGTAAGGAAGAAAGCAGGGACTACACACATGGACAGGCGCAGCAACAGACGGCGGTTACACAGCAGACCCGATAATGGAATATATGACATATTGATACTTTCGGGAATGGACATTCCTGAGAGTGTGGATACACAGAAGAAGGCACAGGAGAATCACAGCAAAATGGCTGAGACTCCTGTGCCTTCTCTCATACTGTCACTTTCGGTATCTACAATATTCACCATGCTGGTGGCAACCTCCTACAATATTGTGGACACTTATTTTGTCTCAGATCTTGGAGAAAGCAGTGTGGCCGCAGTGGGGATCATGTTCTCTGTCATGGCATTGATACAGGCTGTGGGTTACACCTGGGGCATGGGAGCTGGAAGTGAGATAGCGAGACTCCTCGGTAAGCAGAAGAAGCGTGAGGCGGAGCAGACGCTTGCCACGGCACTGGCGGGAGGAATACTGTCGGGTGCGGTCATGGCGGTTATATTTGCCGTGTTCAGGGAGGATGTGGTAAGGCTTCTGGGAGCCACGGACACAAGCCTTGCTCCCGCTGAGCAGTATGGAATATATATCATGCTGGCGGCTCCGGTCATGTGCGGTGCCTATGTCCTGAACAATGCCCTGCGGGCTGAGGGGCAGCCGTATCTAGCCCTGCTGGGTATTCTGGCAGGCGGACTGTCAAATGCGTTATTTGACTATATATTGGTGAGAGTGCTTGGACTTGGAATAGCCGGTGCAGGCATAGCGACCCTTGCCGGACAGGGGATAAGTCTTGCCATAATGTATATATGTGTCAGGTCAAGGTGCAGCGTGGTAAGGCTGCATATATCAGACTTGTGGAGCTTCAGATATGGGGTGCGTATAGTGAGAACAGGGCTGCCATCCTTCCTGAGACAGGGGCTCATGTGCCTTGCGGCGGTCATGATAAGCAGAAGCTGTAGGCAGTACGGAGATGGAGCCATGGCGGGCGTCACAGTTGCAAATAAGATATTTGCAGTCATATTTGCGGTGCTGGTGGGCTATGGGCAGGGATTTGCCCCGATGTGCGGGTTTGCCTATGGTGCAGGACTTGAATCCAGAGTGAAAAGGTCGCTGAGATTTACCATGATAACTGCGGTGATATTCATGTGCGCTATGGGTGCTGCGACCTGGGTGTGGGTATCCGAGGTGGCCGGTGTATTCTTGCATGAAGGTGGCACTCAAGCTATGCAGCTTGCGGCGCTGTCTCTCCGGGCGCATGCCATATCCATGCCGTTTGCAGCGGTGTGTCTGGTGACCGGAATGTATTATCAGGCTCTTGGAGCATATGGAAAAGCCACCCTCATATCCGCCCTGCGGCAGGGGGTATGTTTTATACCATTGGTATTCATACTGCCGCGCATGTATGGCATAGATGGAGTGGCTTTTGTCCAGGCCGCCGCCGATGTGCTGGCGGGGATTGTCTCGGCCTTTTATCTGCTATATACAAATGAAAAATAGTCCGTGTTTATCATCTCGTCCGATATATACAGCCGGTTTTCAACCTCCTCGATCATCTGATCCACGTATCCATCAGGAATCTGTGACTCAGGGACGAAGTAAGAGGTCTCCCCCGTGCTGGCATCATATCTGACCTTGTCGGTCATAAAGCTTTGATCCGCGAAGATCACAAGCTCATCGGAGTCGGATAAAATGTTGCGGCCAGCCAGAAGTCTTGAGTCAAAGTCGGCTCCGAGAAGGTTTAACACAGTTGGAAGTATGTCCACACTGGAGCAGAGCTTGTCGACAACTACTGGCTTCTCCATGGATGAGCTCCATATACCAAACTGGTTGTGGTGAAGCTCAAAGTCATCATTCTCTATGTCCTTGCCCGCAAGCTCGTTGTAGGTGCCGTCGCTGAGTCCGTAAGGATAGTGGTCAGGTGCCACGATGAACAGAGTGTTGTCCAGCTTGCCAGTCTCTTCCAGCTTATTCATCAGGAATTCCAGAGCCTTGTCAAGCTCCATCTGGGCTGCAACATAGGCTATGGCCTCATCTGAGTACCCTTTTCCGGAGAGGACATTCTCGGCTCCCTCCTTGTTAATCATACATATATACTGATTGTCGTAATTGTAAGGCAGATGGCCGGAGAAACTCATAAAATACATGTTAAATTTGTCATCCTGAATGAAATCCCCATACACAGCCTCCATACATTCGAGATCGGAATACATAACGTGGTCAGGAATATCCAATCCTGCGCCGATGGCCTTGAAGGTGGTGTAGCCCATATTCGGATGGGTTCTTGTTCTGTCGTAGTATGTGGCATCAAAGTCGTGGTAGCCGTAGCTCTTGTAGCCCTGTGCGTTCAGCATATTGCCGAGGGCGTATGGCTGGTAGGTGTCCGCGGATGCCTCAAAGCTCCATTTGGAGGATGCCGGATACTGGCTGAGGCAGTTGGTATATTCGCCGTCTATGGTGCTGTGATACCACAGTGGGTTGTAGAAGTTAGTAAATTCAAAGCCTTCGTGATAAATCTTGTACAGTGTCGGTGTGGCCTCCCTGGATATTCCATATGTACTGAGACTTTCAGCGGTGACAAATACCACATTGTACCCCTCGAACATGCCGGTGTATTCGTCCGTGTAAGTTGGCTGTACCCCCGAGAAATATGCCGTCAGGCTTTTAAGCTCCTCGTCATCTGTCTGATTGTACAGACTTTGGAAATCTATGCTTTCATCGACCTGCGGAACATATACAGGCTCGTCGGCCTGGGTTGATCCTGCCGCCTGATCTGAGCCGCCGGTCTGAGAAGCTGATGAAAAATCTGTCTCGTCCGCAGATATGGCATTGATATCTGATGCGGCAGTCTGTGCATCTGACTGATTATCTCCAATATCTGCAAGCTCAAATGTCTTGCTCTGGCTGCTCTGAGTCACCATGGTCACACAGTCTCTTCCCGTGGTGACCATGACTCCAAGCTTGTTCATGGACAGTTCAAGTACATAGCGTCCGTGGAACAGCGCATATGGAGTGTAGGCCGCAGTCCCGTGCACTGCCAGAATATAGACGGCAAGTATCCATGCAGCTGCGGATATACCCAGCTGCACCAGCACTGCCCTGAGCACACCAGGCTTCTGCCCGATGCGGCATCTGCCAAATGAAAACCAGAACCTGTTCATGATGATAAGACATATAAGTGGCAGCAGGAACAGCACTATGATATACCAGTTGGATCGCAATGCTGAAAAAAGCACAGTCCTGAAGTTCATAGCATCTTGGGCACCGCCGATGGACACCAGACTCAAAAATGTTCTGAATATCTTATAGTATACAAATTGTGCAATATAGTAGATCGTAAATATACTCCACAGCAGGTAGGCTATGGCTGCATTTGCATATCTGTGCCAGAAGGAGGTCAGTGCTGACAGGGTAAGTCCGCATGCCAGCGCAAATGTCAGGGGATGTAGTATGCTGCTGCCTGCAGATCCATAAATTGCAATGTGAAACAGGAGCTCCATATAAATAAAGGCCAGCGGAAAGAATATGGAACGCCACAGCAGACCACTGTGTCTGCTTTGAGTTGTATCTGTTTTCATCTGGCATCTCCTTATTCGCGTGCGAGTATGTCGTCAAGTGCGCCCCTCACTCCTATTGGATCTGTGACCAGAAGCGTGTGGAAACCAAGCTTTGCGGCGGCATCGAGATTCGCCTGCCTGTCATCAAGAAAAATGGATTCCTCAGGGACAAGGTTATATTTGTTGCAGAGATGCTCATAGATGGCGGCGTCTGGCTTGGTCACGTGGTATTCATAGGAGACCACTCTTCCGTCCGTGTAAGGCAGGAAGTGGAATCTAGGCGTGTGGAGTGCAAACAGTCTTCTTGGGTAGTTGGACAGGAGGTAGATGTTGTAACCTCTGGACTTGAGATCCTTGAGCCACATGTCGGCTCCCGGGAACATGTCCACCACTTCATCGAGATTGTTCATGAACAGGTCTATGTAGCTGCTGCATTCCGGGCTGAGTTCCTTGAAACGTTTGATGAGCTCTGGCTCAGGCATATCGTCCAGGTCAAAATGATTCCACATAGGGTGGTTTATCATGTTGTGATCAAGAGTATCTATCACGTCCGCTGGTATGCCAAGCTTCTCCATGGTGCTTTTCCAGTGGAAGTCTACGAGGACCATGCCAATATCAAAGATTATATTTTTCATATGTATATTCCTTTCGTGTCGTATGCCGCCGTATAAGTGCAGATTATGTCGTCACAGAAATTTTAACTCATAATAGGACAAAAATATACTCAAATATTTGCGGAAATGCTGACAAATACCTAATATGCTTGTTTACAGTTTTCCGGTCACAGTGTTACAATGATTAAATCGGCAATGTAAGGGGAAATACAGTGTATGATATACGTATTTGTGGACTTTGAAATGAATATGATAGATTCAGAGTATAAGAAGGAAAAGAAAATATGTAAGAGCGAGATCATAGAGATCGGTGCAGTTAAACTGGATGAAGATTATAATGAGATAGATTCGTTTAAGAGTTATGTGAAGCCGGCATATGGAACCATGGCTTCGCGTATAATAAAGCTCACAGGAATAACAGATGATATGGTGGAGAATGCTCCTTCATATGCTTTTGCCATGGGGAGCTTTATAGAGTGGTGTGCTGATGCCGATGTGATATACGCATGGAGTGAGAATGACCTGAGACAGCTCCGCAAGGAGGCCAGGCTGAAGGAATACACGCACCCCGGGCTGGAAAGTATCATATCAAGGTGGAAGGATTTCCAGAAGGAATATGCCAAGCTCATAGGAACGTCAAGAAGGATATCACTGTCGGACGCTGTGTTTTATCTGGGAGAAAACTTTCAGGGGGCAGAGCATGATGCCCTGTGGGATGCCAGGAATACCGCTGAGGTGTTCAAGCTCTCAAAGGATGAGGAGAATTTTTTCAGGATCATGGCCCCGGTCATCGATGTGTACAAGCCCAAGAAGAATCTGACATATTCCCTGTCCGAGGCATTTGGAGATATACATCTGGGTGAATAGATATGTAATTGATGACTACATAGAATAATAATGTGGATTATTAGGAGGACTTCATGAACTGGAATAAGAGGGATACAGTGAGGACCGTGATTATATTGTGCGGTGTGGTGCTGTTTGCATATGTACTGTTTAATTTTGATAAGGTGTCCAGTATGTTCAGCTGGCTCATCAATATACTCATGCCATTTGTCATAGGATTTGCCATAGCATTTGTGGTGAATGTACCTATGAAGGGACTTGAAAAGGTATTGTTTAAGAATAAAGACAGCAGACTGTACAGGTTCAGGAGACCAGTGTGCCTCATACTGTCGTTCCTGTGCATAATAGCTGTTCTCACGTTTGCAATAACTATGATCATACCTGAGATGTCCAAGACTATAACTATGTTTGCAGAGAAGCTGCCATCGGCCATGGATGATATACAAAGGAAGGCGATCAAGCTGATGAAGGACCAGCCGGAGATAGTGGATAAGATAAAGAGTATCAATATTAATTGGGATGCACTTATATCAAATGTGGTTGGTATTGTGAAGAACGGCGGCAGCAGTGTATTGTCTTCCACGTTCTCCATTGCCAGCAGTGTGGTAGGCGCCGTGGTCGATGTTCTGGTGGGACTGTTCTTTGCGTGCTACATACTGGCTCAGAAGGAGACTCTGGAGAAGCAGGTAAAGGGTGTATTGTATGCGGTGTTCAGGGAAGAAAAGGCGGACCGATTCATTCAGACTTGTGTTCTTGCGGATAAGACCTTCTCCAAGTTTATCTCAGGTCAGTGCCTTGAGGCGTGCATACTTGGACTTATGTTTTTCATTACGATGACCATATTCCGTATTCCGTATGCGCTTACGGTCAGCATCATCATAGCAGTATTTGCACTGATCCCGGTTGTTGGAGCATTTGTCGGATGTTTTGCCGGAACGATTATGATCCTGGTAGAGGATCCGAAGCGTGCCATAGTGTTTCTGATCATATTTGTCGTGCTGCAGCAGATAGAGGGAAACTTCATATATCCTCATGTTGTTGGCGGTTCTGTGGGTCTCCCATCTATATGGGTACTTGTGGCGGTCATGCTTGGAGGTGATATGTTGGGCATTCTGGGTATGCTCATATTTGTACCGCTTTTCTCCGTCCTGTATGCGATGTCTGAAGAATATGTGGTTAAGAGACTCAGAGACAAGGGCATATCGTGGAGGAAATATAATCTGGCATGCAACATCCCCGAGGGGCGATGGAATGGAAGGCTGGATGAGGAATGTGCGTCTGATGTCAGCAAGGTGGACGCCGGGCAGACCGGGACGAATGAGTCAAATGCACCGGGCAGTACAGCCGGAAGCGGCAATTCTGGGAAAAACAACACAAGCAGAAACAATACGGGAAGAAATAGCTCAGAAAGAAATAACATAGAAAGAAACAATACAGTCAGAAACAGTAGCAGAAATAAAAACTACAAGAAGAGAAAGAAATAACGGCTCATATATGGCATCATCTGTGTGGTGATACATATAGCCGTTCAGAAAGAAGGATATACACATGTACAGAGACATAGCGAAATTGGTTTTATACAGAGATCTTGGAGAGGACAGTATACTTATGAAGCTGTCTGGAATATTTGAGGATTTTAATCTCAAGAGGTGTGAGAATGCGGAGCTGTGTGCCCGCATATACGATCAGATCAAGAGACTTCTGGATCTTGCTACCAGTTATGGATTCGATAAGAATCTGTGGCACAACTATCTGGCATTTATACTCATCACCAATGAGAACTCATTCAGTATAACCAGTGAGAAGGTGGGAGCAAATGACGGAACAGTTAATTATTTTGCAAAGAATGATTTCAGGATATTCAAGAAGCTGTTCGACTTTGATTTCTCAGAGATAGAGAGCGCACTTGGAATAGATTGTTTCTCAACTATCAACAATTACAAGTCTATTGGCAAGAAGGAGAGAATGTATAATAAGAATGTCAGCGAGAAGGTTCAGGCTGTCAGCAATGCGATAGAGGAGGCTGAGAACGAGGACCAGATATTTGACATAGTGACATCATTCTACAAGGCATATGGTGTTGGTATGTTCGGTCTCAACAAAGCGTTCAGGATCACCCGTGAGCATGGAGATCTGGAGTTTGTACCTATAAATAACACAGAGGATGTCATGCTGGATGATCTCATCGGATATGAGATCCAGAAGAAGAAGATCGTGGACAACACTGAGGCATTTGTGGAGGGCCGCAAGGCGAACAATGCACTTCTCTTTGGTGACAGTGGAACAGGAAAGTCAACTACGATCAAGGCGATCATCAACGAGTACTATGACAGAGGACTTCGTATGATAGAGATATACAAGCATCAGTTCCAGGATCTGTCGCAGGTCATATCGCTTATCAAGAACAGAAATTACAGATTTATCATATACATGGATGATCTTTCATTTGAGGAATTTGAGATAGAGTACAAGTACCTCAAGGCTGTCATCGAGGGTGGACTCGAGATCAGACCTGACAATGTGCTCATATATGCCACATCCAACCGCCGTCATCTCATCAAGGAGACATGGAACGACAGGAATGATATGGAGAATAACAATGGTATTCACAGAAGTGATACCATTCAGGAGAAGCTGTCACTGGTCAACAGATTCGGAGTCACGATCAGCTACAGCGCACCTTCACAGAAGGAATACTTTGAGATCGTCAAGGGACTTGCTGAGAAGGAGCACATCACCATGGACGAGAAGGAGCTCTGCGCAGAGGCAAACAAGTGGGAGCTTGCACATGGCGGCATAAGCGGACGTACTGCACAGCAGTTTATCAACTACCTTAAGGGGCAGGGATTGTAAAAATAATTGCTGTTGAACTACGGTTTATATTTTGTTATTATTAAGTTAATTTTGTAGAGCAAGATACTTTGATAAGGAGTGTGGAAAGATGATAGATCTTAGCAGCAAGAAAGGTAAGACACTGGTATCCAGAATAATTGTTGTGGTTCTGTGTATCGCAATGGTTGTTACACTTTTAGTTTCAGCATTCTAATAGGAAAACAGGTCGAATTGGAGAGTAGATATGAGAGGAAAGTTTGGAGAGCACCAGACGGTGCGATCGATACTTAAGAGTCTGCCACGTACTGTCCACGACGATGTGATGAGAGCCGGAATAGGAGATGACTATGCCCGGCTCTTGTTGCGTGATGGGGGTAGCGGAGACACCGGCGCAGCTAAAAGCGTGAATGTTGCGGCTGGTGTGTGCTGTGACAGCGGGTATATGGGACTCAGACTTGATATAGCGAGACTTTACAACAGTATAAGGATTGGCGGATATATGCCATGGGCGGCAGTAGATACCATAGTTATGCCTGATGACGATGAACGACGCATGAAGAAACTGCTCAGAAAGCTTGCGGGCATATGTGTGGAATATAAAGTAGATATTATTACGGGGCATACCGAGGTGAATAATGCTGTATCTGAGCCGGTTATAAGTGTGACTATGATGGGAAGGCATGCAGGTCAGGGCGAGGATATGCAGGAATTGCAGAATCAGGATGTTCACGGATACCAGATGCCTGCAGGACATGGTGTAGCTGGTACGCGAGGACTGAAATGGCCGGCTGGCATGGATATAGTTATGTGTGGACAGACCGGTGTTGGTGGAACCCTGAAGATCTATTATGATAATCAGAAGGAGCTTTTTGAGAGGTATTCGGAGAGCTATCTGAGACCTGTGGAGCAGCTCGAGCAGCTTATACTGCTTGGCGGCCAGGTTGACATAGCATTAGATCATGGCTGTATATATTCACACGACATATCGAGGGGTGGCGTATTTGCAGCTCTCTGGGAGATGGGAGATGCGCTGAAGTGCGGGCTTGAGGTATGTCATGACAATATACCGATACTTCAGGAGACAATAGAGATATGTGAGCACACCGGGGATAATCCGTATATGATAGATGGTTGTGGCGCAGCACTTTTTGTGGTTCCAGACGGAGACCATCTGACTGATAAGTTATACGAGGCAGGATATGAGGCTTCAGTCATAGGCCATCTTACGGAAAAAAGCGATAGGGTTGTGGTGCACGACGACGAGAGGAGATTTCTTACACCGCCAAGGTTTTTATAGGAGGAGTAGTATGCTAAATATAGTATTACATGAGCCGGAGATCCCGGCCAATACAGGCAACATAGGAAGAACATGTGTGGCAGCAGGCGCAAGACTGCATCTCATAGAGCCGCTGGGCTTCCAGATAAATGAGAAACAGCTGAAGCGTGCCGGGCTTGATTACTGGGACAAGCTGGATGTGACAACGTATGTGAATTTCGAGGATTTCCTTGCAAAGAATCCCGGAGCAAAGATATACATGGCGACAACCAAAGCCAGGAAGAAGTATACAGATGTGAAGTTTGAGGATGACGCATACATCATGTTCGGCAAGGAGAGCGCGGGTATACCTGAGGAGATCCTGGTTGATTATAAGGATACATCTATCAGGATTCCGATGTTCCCAGACATTCGTTCACTGAATCTGGGCAACTCTGTGGCAATAGTGCTGTATGAAGCACTCAGACAGAATGATTTCCCAGGTCTAGAGGAAGCGGGAAATCTACATCGTCTTAGTTGGGACATGTAGTGATAGAGGGGGAATATACATGGCGTATCCTACAAGTGGAAAAAAGATGCTGAACATATGCATTCTGGATATACTGAAGAAATATACGGACTGTGACCACACCATGGATCAGAAGGATATCATTGCGAAGCTCAAAGAGGATTATGATATAACTGTGGACAGAAAATCCGTAAAGGCAAATCTCAACTGTCTGGTGGATTATGGCTATGACATTGAGTACACCGAGACTGAGCGAGAAAAGAAGGATGGCACAAAGGAGATACTCACGTCGAACTGGTATTACAACCACGAGTTTGACGATGCAGAGCTTCGAATGATGATAGACAGTATCCTGTTCTCCAAGACCATACCGGCTGGTCAGGCAAGTCAGCTCATAGACAAGATAGCAGGTCTGTCAAATATATATTTTACAAACAAGATGACGCATGTGAGCAGTCTTCCGGGTCTCGAGCACACCAGCAACAAGCAGACACTGTTCAACGTGGGAATGATAGATGATGCCATATCTGAGAAGAAGCAGATATCATTTGTGTACAATAATTATGGTGAGGACAAGAAGCTTCATCCGAGGCGGGAGGAGCCGTACGTAGTCAATCCGTATCAGATGGTGGCGAATGACGGAAAGTATTACCTCATCTGCAATTACGACAAGTATGACAATCTGTCGAATTACAGAGTGGATAAGATGACACAGGTCCAGATAGTTGACAGGCCTGTGAAGAACCGCACAGAGGTAAAGGGAATGGAGCATGGACTCAACCTTCCAAAGCATATGGCTGAGCATATCTATATGTTTGCCGATGAGCCGGTGACCATAGTGATGCGTGTCAGAAAGGCTGCCATATCGGATGTGGTGGATTGGTTTGGAAGAAACTTTGATGTGGTCGATGAAAATATAGCCAGACAGTACGAAGGCTTCAGGGAGACTGAGGATGATGTAACTTACGTGCGGCTTGTGTGCAGCCGTCAGGCGATGGCGCACTGGGCGATGCAGTATGGAACCTCGGTGGAGGTCATTTATCCCACAGAGCTCAGAGCCCAGATCGGTGAGGCTGTAAAGGAAATGAATAACAAATATAATAATTAAAGAGATGGCTGTCAGTATAATTCAAAAAACTGGCAGCTTTTTTATAAAAAAAATCGCTTTTACTGCAAGAAAACACAGATTTTGATCGGAATATATATTAGAAACACACGGGGAGGAGAATGATATGGTAACTAGGAACAATTATATATCGAAGCTGAAACGGCATAATGAGAAAGCTCTGGAGTTTGTGGTTCAGGAATATGGCGGGCAGGTGAAAGCCGCTGTGTACAAGAACCTTTCGGGTATGCCGGAGGAAATTGAAGAGTGCATGGACGATGTGTTTCTGGATGTATGGAACAATATAGACAGATTTGACGAGAGCAAAGGCTCGTTCAGAAGCTGGATAACGGCAATTGCAAGATTCAGATCCATAGATTATCTGAGAAGATACAGCAGAAGATGTTCGGAGGAAGACATAGCAGACTATGAGAACAAGCTTGCAAATGACAACCTGCTGGAGATACTCAATGAGGAGATATCGGACAGCATGGAAAAGCTGCTGGGTGGTCTGTCGGATGAAGACAGGGACATCATTCTGAGGTACTACTGGGATGACCAGTGTGTAGATGAGATAGCGGAAGATTATGGGGTATCTTCATCATCTATCTACAGCAGAATGTCCAGAGCAAGAAGTCGATTGAAACAAGTGTAAAGGCGGTGAATGATCATGAAAAACGGAAAAGACAGAAATGTATATGATGTTATGAACGATGTAAATGTGGACATTGAGACCATGGATATGTCGGATGAAGAGAAGGATGCCTGTGTGAAGAGGCTCAGGCACAAGGTGAAGGCGAGGAAAACCGGAAGAAATCATGGATGGAAGACGGCGGCAGCGGCAGTGGCGGCTGTTCTGATCCTGTCGGGAGGCGGACTGACATATGCGGCAGAGAACGGCTCGCTGGCATGGTTTTTTGACAGTCTGAGCAGGGAGACAGGAAGTGTTATTCCATCAAAATATGTGGACGAGAGCTACATAAATAACGAGTATAAGGGCAGTGTAAAGGTGATAACCGAGTCCGATGCAAAAGTAAGCTTTGATCTGAAGAAGGTAGCAGTGGATGGCGATCAGGTCAACATTGCGATGGTGATCACATACGATGACTTTGACACAGAAAAATATGAGAGCTTTGATGCTCAGATGCAGATAATAGAAGGCGGTGCGAACATCGTCAGTGAATATGCGGGCAGCACGGCTCCTGGCGATGGAATCTCGCTCACGAACAAGCAGACAATGTCTGATATTGTATACAAGTTAAAAAAGAAAAATGCATACAAGGTGGGGGATGTCATCACCATGAGATGTAACAGCATTACCCTGTTCAACAAAAATAAATCAAGTGATGGCGCGGTCACCTATGTAGCAGACGAGGTGGATGGCCCTTGGACCTTACAGTTTAAGGTTCAGGATGATATGCAGGGACATAGTGTGGATATATCCGGCATAGATGGCATTGAAAAATGTACAATAAATACAAAGGGCATAACCATTGACATTGCTGAAAATGCGGCGGTCGATGATGACTCGCTGGAGAATATAATACTTGAGATGACAGACAATAAAGAATTGAAAGATGTAGTATATGGAATCGGCAAGACCGGTGATGGCGACAGCATACAGAGAATGGAGTTGAACTTCACTAAGCCGATAGATGTTTCACAGGTGAAAAATGTGTGGATAGATGGTAGGAAATGTAAAGTGAAATAAATAGAGCCGGGGTATTACAACAGAGACATTCTCTGGGGTAATACCCCGGCTTTAATATTCTGCGATATGTTATGAGTCCTTGATCCTGAATTTGCCATTGCTCTTCACGCCGGATGATGACACATTTGCTTCGGAGTGTCCTTCGCTGTGTGTTTCAATGTGAACAGGCTTGATAGGCACCTGCATATCCTTCTCCTTAGGAAGAGAGAAGATAAATTCGCTTCCCTCGCCCTCCTCGGATGTGAGGGTGATCTGCTCGCCGTGAGCCTTGATGATCTCCTTGGTTATGGCCAGTCCCAGTCCGGTTCCGGTCTTGTCCTTGCCACGGCTCGGATCCGTCTTGTAGAATCTCTCAAATACCTTCTTCTGGGCATCCTTTGGAATTCCCACGCCTTCATCCTTGACGCTTGTATATATCTTGTTGTCCTTCTCAGTCACCTGAACCCTGATCTGGCGTCCCTCAGGTGTGAACTTTATGGCGTTGTCAACCAGATTGTATATAACCTGCTGTATCTTGGTCCTGTCGGCGTATACCACTGTGTTGTCCGTGAGAAAGACGCTGTCCAGGAATATTCCTCTGTCATTACATCTCTTTTCAAATGTATTGATGGTTGGCGTGATGATATCCCTGATATCGAAGTTGGACTTGTCAAGCTGCAGGTCAAATGAGTCAAAGTTGTTCAGCTCCAGAAGTCCCTGTGTCAGCTTGGTCAGTCTCTGTGCCTCATTTAACACTATGCCGAGGTACTTCTCATGCTTTTCCAGTGGAATAGTGCCGTCCAGCATGGCCTCTATGTAACCCTTGATGGATGTGAGTGGCGATCTGAAGTCATGGGATATATTTGATATAAATGACTTCCTGTACTCATTTGAACGGCTCAGCTCATCTGCCATCTCCTCCATGTATCTCGCAAGTTCGCCGAATTCGTTCTTCGCGGTCACATTTACCCTGGCATTGAAGTTACCCTGGGCGTATGACTTGGACGTCTTGATGATCTCACGTATAGGCTTGAGCAGGCTGTTTGACATGAGCATAAGCGCGATCATGGCGATCAGCATGAGGATCAGGAATGGCACAAATGTCGTTGAAAGCATCCTGCTCTTTATATCCTGCTTGAATGTCATAGGTGATGTCAGGATGATAGTTCCCATGTAATTGTTCCACGAGTAGAGAGGCTGGCCGATCACCAGAGTGTCCTCCGAGAAATAGCCGCCAAATGTATTCTCGAAGCAGAATGATGCAAACAATTCATCCGGTTCCACATAATTCTTGAGGTTGTCATTTGTGCTGCTGTGTGAATCTGAATCCTTGGAAGATCCACCGGATTCACTGCTTCCTGAAGAGCTTCCCGACCTGAAAATAATGTTGCTGCGTTCATCGGTGAGCCAGATTCCCATGTCCAGGGTATCCGCCGCATGTTGAAGCTCCTTGTATAATTCCTTGCTGTCAATGGTTCCGTTGCTGTAATCAGTCATGGCGCCGTCGGCAAGCATTGTGATCTCGTTTTTCATGGTGGATTTGCGCTCTGAGAGAACAGAATTCTGTGCTGTTGATATACTGTACACCATGAGCAGTGCAAATATGATCACAACCAGCACTACGAATCCGACCACGATCTTGTCAAATGCTGTTTTCTTCATTATGATCTCCATTCAAACTTGTAGCCTATGCCCCATACAGTGGCAATGCTCCAGTTATGATTGTTGTTCAGCTTCTCACGAAGTCTCTTGATATGTACATCCACGGTCCTCGTGTCGCCCACATACTCGTATCCCCACAGCTTGTCCAGAAGCTGCTCCCTGGTGAATACCTGATTAGGCCTGCTGGCGAGGAAGTAGAGGATCTCCAGCTCCTTTGGCGGCATCTCGAGATTGTGTCCCTCAAAGGTTACAGTGTAGTTGGAGATATTTACGACCAGCCCGTCATACTCCACAAATGTACCTACATGGTCCGCACTTGTGACATCGTAAGCTGCGCTCTGTGGCTGCTTCTGTGCACTCTCAGTCATGGCTGACCTTCTGAGAAGGGCGCCGACCCTTGCCACAAGCTCATTTGAGTCAAATGGCTTGACGATATAATCATCTGCACCGATCTTAAGCCCCAGCACCTTGTCAAATACCTCACCCTTGGCAGAGAGCATGATGATAGGCGTGTTCGAGGTCTTTCTTATCTCTGTACACACCTGGTAGCCGTCCATTCCCGGAAGCATGACATCCAGGAGAACCAGATCAGGTGAATATTCCTCAAATAACTGTAGAGCTTCCGTTCCGCTTGCGGCTATCTCGGTCTCATAACACTCTTTGTTCAGGTAGAGTGATATAAGCTCTGCGATGTTCTCGTCGTCGTCAACGATGAGAATATTATTTTTGCTCATATATATAAACCTCCCAGTAAAATTATAATAATATAGTTTGTAAAAAATCCGAAGGCGTACACCGATTTCATTGTTGAAGCATTATTTTAAAGTTCCACTATGGTGACTCCCGCATCACCCTCTCCGAATTCTCCGAGACGGAAGGACTTGACATGTGGCTGTGATTTCAGAAATTGATGTATTCCTTTTCGGAGGGCTCCGGTGCCCTTTCCGTGGATGATGGTGACTCTGTGCAGATGTGCCATAAGGGCATCATCAAGGAATCTATCCACAAGTGATGTGGCTTCGTCGACCGTCATTCCGAGAACATTTATCTCAGGCTTGATATTCATCATCCTGTTCATGCTCTTGCCGCCTGTGACTGTGGCCTTCTGCGGCTTCTTCTTCTCGTGCTCAACCAACAGGAGATCTGTAGGTGGAAGAGATGCGCTGATTATGCCCATCTGGACCTTGAGCTTGCCCTTGGAGTCAGCCAGTGCGGTGATGGTTCCCTCAGAATCCATGCTGATGACATGTACTGTATCGCCAACCTTGAAGTCGGATGCCTTGTGGTCTGACTTTACAGTTTTGCGCTTCGCCTCGTTCATCTTGCCGAGGTCGTTGATCTTCGCGCGGAGCTTCTGTCTCTCGGCCTCCATCGCTTTTGTATCGGCCTTCGCCGGGTTAGTGGTCCATTTGTTGTATTTCCTGATGGCGGCATCAGCCTCAGCCTTCGCCTCCTCTATGATCTCGGATGCCTCCTGGCGCGCCTTTGCCAGAATCTCGGCTTTCTTGTCTGAGAGCTCTGTATCCTTCATCTGTGCGCGCTCCTGAAGCTGCTTTGCATCCTCCTTGAGTCTTGCAATGTCGGCTTTGTCCTGTTCAATCTCCCTCTTGCTTCTCTCAAGATCCGCAATCAGGGTCTCAAAGTCAACTGTATCGCTGTCGATATTGGCCTTGGCGCTCTCGATGATGCTATCGTCGATTCCAAGCTTCTTCGCTATGGCGAAAGCATTTGACTTTCCAGGAATACCGATCATCAGTTTATATGTCGGCTGGAGTGTTGCCACGTCAAATTCGCAGCTTGCATTCTCGACACCCGGTGAGCTCATGGCAAATGTCTTGAGCTCACTGTAGTGTGTGGTCGCCATACATCTGACACCCATGTCGTTCAGGTGTGACAGGATGGCGATGGCAAGTGCTGCACCCTCTATAGGGTCCGTACCGCCGCCCAGCTCGTCGAAGAGGACCAGACTGCCCGGAGTTACGTGATCCAGTATGTACACGATATTGCTCATGTGGGATGAGAAGGTGGACAGATTCTGCTCTATACTCTGCTCATCTCCGATATCGGCAAATACGTCGTCAAATACATTCAGTCTTGAACCATCAAGTGCCGGAATATGAAGTCCGGACTGTCCCATGAGTGAGAAGAGTCCCAGAGTCTTAAGTGATACCGTCTTACCACCGGTGTTAGGACCGGTCACGATGAGGAGGTTGTAGTCCTCACCCAGTTTGATGTCCACAGGTACGACGGTGTGCTTCTCCAGCAGCGGATGTCTTCCCTGCTTTATATCGACAATCCCATCGGTGTTGAATATCGGTTCGGTTCCCTTGTAGCTTCTTGCAAATGATGCCCTTGCGAATATAAAGTCCAGTTCTGCCAGAGTGTCGAAGTCGTATTTGATATATTCTATCTCAGCCGCTGTCTGGGCAGAGAGTGATTCAAGTATCTTCTCGATCTCGGCAAGCTCCTGATTGTCAAGCTCCTTCAGCTCGTTGTTCAGGTTCACGATGGCCATAGGTTCGATGAACACTGTGGCACCGGTTGACGACTGGTCGTGTATCATACCGGGAAAATGGTTCTTGTACTCGGCTTTGACCGGTATACAGTATCTGCCATTTCTCATGGTTACCAGGTTATCCTGGAACATGGTCTGCTTGCTGGTATCGCTGACAAGCTTTGCAAGCTGGTTGTGCAGCTTTTCATTTGTCAGGCGCTTGTTCCTTCTCACTGCCTTGAGACCTGATGAAGCGTCATCGGCGAATTCGTTTTCAGAAATTATGCATCTGTGGATCTCCCTGGAGAGATGCTCCAGTGGCATGAGCTCCAGAAATCTCGTGCGCAGGCTGTCCGGGCACGTGGTGCCATCCGGATTCATGCTGAGCCCGAGCATCTTGTTGGAAGCTTTCTCTTCCTCGATCTGCTCTTGACTGCGCCTTCTCGTATCGGTCATGCTGGTGCCCTCGTTCTCGCCGTATCTCTTGGCGGTGGCTGCCAGGTCAAGCATGCTGGCCACATCAAGCAGCTCAGCGGTGGTGAGGATACCCTCGACCTCAAGTCTCTTGAGTGAAGCGCCGATATCCTTGAGCCCTGCAAATGACAGATTGCCCTGGGTGTTCAGACGCCTTAAGGCATCCCTTGTCTCCTGCTGAAGAGCCTCGATCATGGCGAGATCCTTGCGGGGCTTTATGCGCTGACACTTCCTCTTCGCCATGGGTGATGAGGCAAATGTTGTCAGCATCTCAACTATTTTGTTGTATTCTATAACTCTTAATGTTCTTAGATTCATTTTCTGTGTTCCTTATTATTTAACTTTTTATTTTATAGTGCTTATGTAAATTCGTTTATATAAATATGTTCATACAAATGCAGATTTGTAAAATTCATATGCACGGGCATGAATCTTGTGATCATATGATGAATAGGATCAGTGTTTAACTCGATAAGTGCATGAAAAGCATAATTAAATATACATAAAGTCTCTAATTCTACACATACATAATTGATTATACCCCTTATAATTATAGAGCGTCAACATATTGCAGGTGTAGAAATAGGCACATTTTCCCTGATTAATTCAGCGGCTGTGGTTGCGGGAGAAACACAAAGCTGATATTATAAAATACAGTTTGATCTGGGAAAAATAAAGCGATATATGACTTAAGACAAAGAGAGAGTTACGTATTACAAAAAGAAGAGGAGAAGACAGGTTATGAAAGAGTTATTGCAGTTTTTGTTGGGGATAGTATTGATGATAGCAGGCGGTGTGATGTTTCTTAAGAATGTCGTCGTGTCCGACTGGGGACTTTTAAGTTCACTGTTTCGTATAGGTGGTGGTGTGAATATTGGAGGAATCTTTATTGTACTGTTGGTCATCGCATTTATCGCACTTCTGGTTAAGCCGAACATGGGAACAGGACTTGTGTTCACAGGACTTTGTATAGCATTCTTTGTATGCATCATAATCTCACTGAATGTTTCACTGAGATATATGTCAGGACTTGAGCTTACACTTATTCTTGGAACACTGTGCGTTGGAATCGCATTTGTCATCAAGGGGCTGTTTGGAGTGAGAAAGCTTGACAGGGAAGAATCACGGAAGAATGGGAAGGCTGCTTCAGATAAGCTTCATGAGTATGATAAGATGTGATGTGGGGGAATATAGTAATATAGGCGGTTGTGGAAATGTTCAGTAAATACTGGATTTTCACAACCGCCTATTGTATTCTTATATATGATTAAAATTAAAGCATACAATAATAATTAAGCATAGAAAGAGGAAAGAAAAATGGTATTTATAACAGATTTCAATGAAGGCGACATGATATCAAATGTCTATCTCTGCAAGAACAAGCAGACAGGAACTACAAAATCCGGAAAGACATACTACAACCTGGAACTTGTGGATAAGACAGGAAGTATAGCCGGAAAGGTCTGGGAGCTGAGCAATGCGATAGGACACTTTGAGTCAAAGAACTTTATCAAGGTGGATGGTCAGGTCACATCATTTAACAATGAGCTTCAGCTCAATATCAAGAAGATTCGTATTGCAGATGAGGGAGAATACTCAGAGGCTGATTATATGCCGTGTACCAAGAAAGATATAGAGCAGATGTACAAGGATCTTATGGCTCTCGTGGAATCACTCGACAAGGATTATTACAAGGTGCTTCTGAAGAAATTCTTCGCCGAGGATCCTGCATTTGTCAAGGAATTCAAGAATCATTCAGCGGCAAAATCTATACACCATGGATACATAGGAGGCCTCTTGGAGCACTCACTGGCAGTTGCCAAGATGTGTGACTACTACACCACATATTATCCGGTGCTCAACAGGGATCTGCTGATCACAGCGGCACTTCTCCACGACATTGGCAAGGTCTACGAGATCTCCAAGTTCCCTGAGAACGACTACACAGACGCAGGTCAGCTTCTGGGACACATAGTCATGGGAACGATGATGATACGCGATAAGATCAATACCATAGACAATTTCCCTGCAAAGGCGGCAAATGAGCTGGAGCACTGCATACTGGCTCACCACGGGGAGCTTGAGTACGGCTCACCAAAGAAGCCGGCACTCATCGAGGCTCTGGCACTGTCCATGGCGGACAACACAGACGCCAAGATCCAGACATTTATCCAGGAGCTGGATGCGGCAAAGGACAACAATGGCTGGCTGGGCTTCAACAGAGCATTGCAGTCTAATATAAGGAAGACGTCGGATAATTAATAACGGCAATAGGAAGAGAGATAGTATATGTCAGATATTAGGAACAATAGGAGACCTAAGAACAATAGACGAGTAAATGGTATGCAGAGAAAAAATACCATGGAGGCAGTGAATAATGCCAGTTCAGTTGTTAGAACATCCGGAACGGATGCGGCAAATACTGGTGAAGTCACGCTCGTCAAGAATGAGGATTACCAGGTGCTCATCGAGGACATGGGCAATGACGGAGAGGGCATTGGACACGTTCAGGGCATGACTGTATTTGTCAAGGATGCCGTGGTGGGCGATCTGGCGGAGGTAAAGATCGTCAAGGTGAAGAAGAACATAGCCTACGGAAGATTGATGAAGCTCATCACACCATCGCCATACCGCGTGGAGCCGGTGTGCGACAAGGCGAAACGATGCGGCGGATGCACCATGCAGCAGGTTTCTTATGAGCAGCAGCTCGAATACAAGTGGAACAAGGTGAAGAACTGTCTGCAGAGGATCGGCAAGATGGAGAACGTGGAGGCCATTATGGAAAAGCCAGCCTACGGCATGAACAATCCATTCCACTACAGGAATAAGGCCCAATTCCCTGTCGGCAGAGACAAGAATGGCAATGTTGTCATCGGATTCTACGCTGGAAGAAGCCACGACATCATAGACACAGAGAGCTGTGCCATCGGTGCGCCAGTGAATGACAAAATAGTTGCTATTGTCAGAAGCTTCATTGAGGACAATCACATATCGACCTACGACGAGGAGACTGGAAGAGGTCTGGTCAGACATATCCTTATCAGAGTTGGATTTACCACCAAGGAGATCATGGTGTGTCTGGTGACAAATGGCAACAAGCTTCCGCACAGTGAGATTTTGATAGATGAACTGGTTAAGATAGACGGCATGACGTCCATCTGCCTGAACGTCAACATGGAGAATACGAACCGTATACTCGGTGATAAGTGCATAACCCTCTGGGGACAGTCATACATCACGGACTATATCGGTGACATCAAATATCAGATATCCCCATTGTCCTTCTATCAGGTAAATCCTGTCCAGACAAATGTCCTGTACAACAAGGCTTTGGAGTATGCGGATCTGTCAGGCGACGAGACTGTGTGGGATATGTACTGCGGAATAGGAACCATATCCTTGTTCCTCGCACAGAAGGCAAAGAAGGTATACGGAGTGGAGATCGTTCCACAGGCTATAGATGATGCAAGACACAACGCCGAGATCAACGGGATCACAAATGCCGAGTTCTTTGTCGGCAAGGCAGAGGAAGTCGTTCCAGATATATATAAGAAAGGTGGCGACGGCTCCCACGCGGACGTCGTGGTCGTAGACCCACCACGAAAGGGCTGTGATCAGGTTCTTCTGGATACTCTGGTCCATATGGCGCCGGAACGTATCGTCTACGTGAGCTGCGACCCGGCAACCCTGGCTAGGGATGTGAAAATACTTCAGGAGAAGGGGTATGAGGCGAAAAAGGTGGCGGTTGTTGATCAGTTTTGTCATAGTGGGCATTGTGAGTGTGTCTGTTTGCTGTCAAGGAAATAAAATCAAGTGCCAGAAAGCGGCGTATTTCCGGGCTTTTTGTAAGGTTGGTATCATCGTAAGAAGCCTTGCGGAAAGCTCGGTTTTCTTGTATGGAAACATATCTACTTTTCGGTCTGACTGGAGAGAAATTGAGTACCGGAGAATAGCGGTAGGGTTTAGGCTGTGGATTAGATGTCAGAGGTTGTGACACCGGGATTGTTGTCAGAGCCGACCGCAGTTTAAGCCACTCGATACTAAAGGACAGACTTGGCAGTGGAATAGATAACAGGAGGTGGCTGTGCATGATTTGTGCTTATTGTGGAAAAGAAGCTAAAGGAACTAAAGAGTATATAATATCAAGCGGAATACTTGGGTTATTTCCAGAATGCTTCGCAACAATAGACTGAGAGAGAAGTATCGTGCATCAAGGGGATCCGATGGTGAAAGATGTTTGCGCAGACTGTAATAACAATAGGATTTCGTACATCGACTCTTATGCAAAAGAATTTATTGGGAAGTATTTTTTGGTGAAGTACAAAAAAGACGACACTCTTTCTGTAGAATATGACTATGCAATGATTCAAAAAATGTGTTTGAAGTTTGCATTCAATGACTTGAGGGCTAGGAAGAAGGATGTATCTTTTTTTGATGACGAAGTAAAAGAATTCCTGTTGAATGAAGAAAAAAGTAGTCCGCTAGGAAATATTACTATCTTGGCTGGACTTGCAGTGAACACTTCGCCTGCACCGGATTATATGTTTGGAAATATGAAACTCCGATGGGGAGATTCGCCACTATTACTGGCAAATAGTATTGTCACAAACATTGATTATAATACTGGACATATCAGCTTGCGAGAGGAGATGGAAAAACAAGAGTTTGAGAATTATGCATTATCGTATGTATTTAGGTTCAATAGCCTACAGCTTCTTATGCTGTGCTGGGCCAGAGATATTAAGGAAGATGTACTTAATAAGAACAATATAATCTTGAAGTATCAATATCCGTACTCCATTTTGGATGCTTCAGGAAATACGGTGCTGGCCAGATGTACAAGTGAAGCAACATATCATCATGAACAGCTAATCGATGTAACATGGGGACAAAGCCTGATGGATGAAATCAGCTATATGCGTGGCACATTTTCTGAACAAAGTGAAAAATATTTTGAAGAAGTTCAGAAACGATGGGATGAAGAAGAACGAAAACTGGCAGAAGAACATCCAAGATAAATAATGCAGGAGGACGATACATGACATTATCAGCAAAACGATTAGGAGAAAGATGTGGCTTGACAGCGGAGGAAATGAACATCTTATTAAAAGAAGAAGGATTCCTTTCTGGTGAGCCCGGAAATTATTATCCAACAGAGAAAGGGAAACTATTCGTAATTGAGAAAGGCGATGACAATGGGTACGGTGGTTATGCATTTCGAGGTTGGAATTGGTTCGAATGGGATGAAAGAATTCTTGAAGAACTTGACACTTCAGTGGAACACAAGCGTTATATACGAGAGAAAACATCTGATGAGCATCGTCGACGCAGATCAGAGAAAGCCGCTGAATCGGAGGCATATTGGAAGAAAGTCAATAGCCAAAAAGAACAGCCTGCGGAGGATATATCTGATGAATTAAAAAATAGTTCAACAGGCAAATTAGTTATTGGCGCTCTTGCACTAGTTGGATATGGGATATACAAGGTTATAACTCATTTTACAAAAAATGATGATTAACAAAATAAGGAGGCGGAACAAATGATCAGAGAAGAATTAAAAGCACAGATTGATGAATTAATGAGACAGTATGCTGACGAAGAAATTGACGGAGTTACTTATCAACAAAAGATGATGGAATTAACCACATTGGCTCAGAAAGAAATCAACGAAGAATGATAATTAACTTGAAAACAAAGGCTCCCCATCACCGGAAATTATCCAGTGGTGGGGAGTTTTCGTGCGTTTATGAAGTTATGCATCCACATCAATGCTGACGCCGGATTTCAATTCAACTGTGATGCGGTCATCCCAGATGGTGATCTGCTTGATCCAGCGTCGAACCAGTGCTTCATCAAATTCAGTAAGGGGGGCGGTCTGCTGTGAGATGTAATCCTGCAGGTCATTAATTCGCTTTATCTGTTCGTCCCTTGCGGCGGTATCGACGGTTGTTTTCTGGCGGAGTTCTCGGAGCCTGAAGATTTCATCCGCTATTTCGTCGTAGGCCTCTTTGCTGTTGGCCTTCTGAATCAACTCTTGTTGCAGCGCCATCAGCTTTTCGTCAATGCTGTCAATGGCAGTTGCCTGTGAAGCACGGATGACTGCGGCAATGTTAAGCTGGAGCTGTGCCTGATAATTGCTTTTGTCACCAAGCATTTGATTGATGGCTTTGACAACGGCATCCTGAAGAACCAGCTCATTGATGGTTCGAGCGTGGCATTCAAGCCCGGTGGATTCTAGCCTGCTGATGCAGCGCCAGACAATGGACTTGACGCCTCGGTTGTTCCAGTGAAGCCTTCGGAACATTTCACCACATTCTCCGCAGATGACGATTTGTGAGAAGCAGTGGTTGCAGCTATAGCTTCGTTTTTTGCCATTGGCACTGGTTTTTACCACTCGTCTGCGGACAAGTTCTTCCTGTACCTGCAGGTAAATGTCTTTTGGAATAATGGCTTCGTGGTCGCCTTCTACATAGTATTGTGGAACAAGCCCGTTATTTTTAACTCTGGTCTTGTTTAGAAAGTCGGTGGTGTAGGTCTTTTGGAGTAAGGCATCACCGATGTACTTCTCATTACGGAGAATTTTGTTGATGGTGCTTGTGTGCCACTTTTTTCCTCCGGCACCGGTAAGAATACCGTCACGCTCCAGGCCTGCAGCAATCTTGTCCATACTGAGACCTTCTAAGTATTCTCGGTAAATACGCTTTACAGTTTCGGCCTGTTCTGGATCGATGACTAAATTCCCATCTGCGTCCTTTGTATAGCCAAGGAAGCGATTGTGGTTGATTTGTACCTTGCCTTGCTGGTAGCGATATTGTAATCCCAGCTTGACATTCTGACTTAAGGACTGCGATTCCTGCTGGACCAGAGAAGCCATGATGGTGATAAGAACCTCGCCTTTGGCATCCATTGTGTTGATAGACTCCTTTTCAAACAGAACAGGTATGTTCATGTCTTTGAGTTGCCTTATGTATTTCAGGCAGTCCAGTGTGTTTCTGGCAAATCGGCTGATGGATTTGGTAATAATCATATCAATGTTACCAGCTTTACAGTCATCAATCATGCGATTGAATTCTTCTCGCTTTTTGGTGTTGGTGCCGGATATACCGTCATCAGCATAAATTCCGGCAAATTCCCAATCCGGATTCTTTTGAATATATTCTGTGTAGTGCTCGACCTGAGCTTCATAACTTGTAGCCTGTTCATCGCTGTCTGTACTGACACGGCAGTACGCTGCGACTCGGAGCTCTGGCTTTTCTTCTTCCTGCTTTCGAGCGTTACTTCCAACCTGTCGCCTTGCAGGAATTAACATTACATTTCCCATTATTTACTCTCGCTTTCTATGAGGCTGTACAGATATTCTGCCTGCTTGACGGGATTGTCATAAAGGGCAGCAACCTCACCCATATGGAAACGGGTAGGTATCTGTAGCTTCCTCATTTGTGTTTTCTTATTATTTCGTCCGAGTGCTGTGGCTCGGCTCTTGCGTTCTTCTTGTGCTTTTTGGTAGGTATCCTTATCGATAATAGCAGGATAGAAACTGTCTCCAAGATAATGGGTGGTTTCCATCAATCGCTTATCAATACCTTTTTCTGCGGTTCGTTGATTAACCAGTGCATTTGCTGCGTCGAAGTCTGAATGACTGATAATCGCTTCGTGATGATCCGGAGCCATGTACTGATCAACCTCACCATAATTTGTGTGCCGATTGAAGGTTTCATCCGTATAGGCCTTTTGAAATATGACATCTCCAGTATATTTTTCATTGGCTAGAATGCCTCGAATAGTGCTGGAAGTCCAGTGATTGTTTTTCTTGGATGGAACCTTTTCTGCGTTTAGCTCATCTGCAATAGCGTTTGTGCTTTTTCCGGAAAGAATATCAGCAAATATCCTTTTTACGACAGCCGCCTGATCAGGATCCAGATGATATTCCTCCCAGACCTGAGCTAAAACCGGGAACTTTGCGAGCCTCTGCTGGATGCCCATTTCCGTTTCTACATCACGGATGTTATATTTCTTGAACAGGGCCCACTTGTCCGGAGCGTGGAAAGGGCGGTTTCTTGTGCGTTGACCATTGGCTTTGGTAGGAGCACAAGGCTGGCAGAAGTATTTGATGAGATCTTTACCTTCTGAGAACTTTTGCTTTTCAAGTCCCAGAACAGCGCCGACACCCTCTAGTGAGAGAGGAAGCCCCATCGTGGCGGACCATATCATAGAGCAATGCCAGCTTTCCGGTTTTAGATATTCTCCGGTCGGGTAACCTAAGAAACGAGAAAGACAGATGCGCTCAAAGGTAGCGTTGAAGGCCCACTTGATGACATTTTCATCTTCCAAAGCAAGAAGAATCTCTTTTGGGATCTGTTCTCCGCAGGCAAGATCGATGACCTGAACGGGTTGGCTATCTACACTGTAGGCAAAGAGCAAGATTTCAAAATTGGGAGACTCCACATAACGATAGACACCAGTTTTCTGAAGTGGCACATCACTGTAAGTCTCAATATCAATACTAAGTGTTTTCATGAGATTGTCCTTTCTACAAAACAGGCAGCAGAGAAATCCCTGCCGCCTGCCGTGTTACTGTTTATCTCTATTGGATTTATATTTATTGATGTCACGACGAATGTGGTATACCGCATAACGAACAAGGTAAAAAATGATTTTTCCTACGTTGTAGATGATGAAGCCATATACCGCCGCAAAAAAGGTATAGGCGATGACATTAGCAATAAATAGATTTAAGATTTCTGCAAATTCATTCATAGATTGTCTCCTTTTGTCAGAAAATGTGCTGGCGGCAGTGAGTCCACCGCCAGCAGGTTGATAAGTTACTTAAAGTCTTTCATGCGCTTTTCGTGGTATTCGAGGTCGCGCTTGTCCTTTTCCTGCTTACGCTTTTCACGTTTATGGTCGTTGATGATACTCTGAATCATAGAGATTGCAGTAGTAAGACCGACGCAGGCGAAGCAGCCGATACAGATGTTTACAAGAATTGTGCTAATTGTGATCGTATTCATAGTCTGCCACCTCCATTAGTCAAGAAAATCATCGTCGTCATCAGTTGCAAAGTCAGATTCAGCAGATGCCTTACCGCCAAGAGGCTCGCCATCACGAATCTTCTGTAGATTGTTAAGGCCGCAGGCGATGCCTTTATTGCCAGAGCTGTTGAAAGCGTAAAAACTGATGCTAGCACGATCGTAGACTCCAGAGTAAACCTCAGAACGAGTGAGGATAGGATTGCGGTCTGCATCTACGATACCAGGTGCAGAGGTTGCATTTGCATTCACAAAGTAGCTGCCAGCGTATGCAGGATCATCCGGTCTTTCAAGATCTCCGTCACGAAGTGGCGTTTTAAGTACGGAAAGAGCAGGTACGGACTTACCATTGCCCTTGAGCTTTGCTTCACCTTCACGGTATGCGGCCTCGATAGCAGATTCAATCTTTGCGACAGTCTTTGTGTCGGACTTCGGGATAATCAGGCTGACACTATATTTCGGAGTGCCACCGTTGATGGACTTAGGTTCCCAGACGTTGGCATAGCTCCAGCGTGTGTTAGGACCAGTGATAACCTTCATGGGATTTGTCATTTTTACATTTTTACTCATTGTCATATTCCTCCATAAAATCATTTTTTGCTGTGTTCATTGCCGGGCGTTTATCGCTTTCCGGCACAAGAGTAGGTTTGCCTTGTGGCTTTTCAATATAGGCTGCAAGGAGTTCCTCGAAGCGAGATTTGCCGAGTAGCTTCTGCATAGCAGTGATACCAAGTAGCTTCTTTTCATAAGGGTCAAAACCAGCGGCTTCGACAGCCTTTGATACAGCGTCTTCGTTGGTATATCTGCGGTTGGAGCGACCTTCGACCAGTTTCCAGCCTGTCCATTCTTTACCGCTGATTGCCTGCTGAAGTGCATACTCCTTGATGTCGTTGGCCCAGGAGACCAGTTCGTCGACACGGGAAAGGATGACTTCGATTTCCGAATCCTCCAGCAGAGGTGGTAGTTTGAAATCGTGCTGTGCGAGTAGAAGATTGGCTTCCGCTCTGGCCCTGCATTCATGCTTTGCCTTGCAGAATCCGCACCATTCACCGCACAGGAAATTTCCATCACCGGCAAAGGCGAGGTCAGCGGTAGGTTTCAGAACTTCATCGGCCCACTGATACAGGTCATCCTTACTGACTTCATAGGTAGAAACGTTCTGACGTCTAGGCTGGTAGATGGTCATGCTGACCGTATCGATGTCATAAATATCATCGAAAAGTTCCAGAGCGCCAAGAGCGTAGCATTTCATCTGTGGATTGTCTTCAACGGAAACAAGGATTCCAAGACCGTGTTTGTAGTCAATCACATGCATAGTTCCATCGCTGATGAGAATAGCATCTGAGGTTCCGAAGCCTTGTTCTACCCAACGGGAGAAGTCCACTCGTTGTTCAATCAGAACAACTGGATCGGAGCAGGTCTGCTTGGCATCTTCCAAAAGCTCCATAATAAAGCTGGCGTACCCGGTGGCACAATCTTCCATTTCGGCGTTGTACCAGTCGAGACTTTTGGTTGGATCAGTAGCTTCCATGCCGAGAGCTTTAAGGAGCTTGTATTCACAAAGAGCGTGTGCGTCGGTACCTTCTGCAGCATAATCACTACCTTTATCCTCATAGGTTTCGCAGAGCCTTGCTGACGGTGGACAGTGGAGCCGGCGGTCAGAAGAGGATGCGGAGAGGATTGCATGTCCTTTAGGTGACATATTAGAGCACCTCCGCTTCCCTGAGCAGGGCTTCATAATGTTTCGGGTCTACGAGTGACAACTTGCTTGCACCGTACTTTTTAAGAAGTTCTCGAATTTCAGCTGCATGTCCAGTACGAGATTTATCAGCCAGAACAGCTCGAACCTCCTCAAGAGTCAGTGTAGGTTTCGCAGGAGCGGCAGGGACTTCTGCTTTTTCAACGGCTTCGGATTCTTCTCCAAACTGCTGTGCGAGCCAGTTTGCTGCATCATTAATAGCAGTGGCAGCATTTCTCAGCTCTTCGATGGCCATAGCCATATCGTTCATTTTTGACATTTACTGTTTCTCCTTCCTCGGATTGTCTGTGTGCGGCGATGATTCTGAGATTCTTTGCCATTCTTGCGGATACCTGGCTGATTGTAGTGAGAGTAGCAATCACTTCTGCGACAGTGCCGCTTCTGTTGTGAAAAGTTCGATTCACGATGTTCACCTCACTTTCTGTAGGTCGCTTTGTTTCGCCTTACACTACTCAATGGAGGTGAGATTGCCGTTTGGCCGAAAAAATTTAAGAAACTTTTTTGAAAAGAAAAATCGTCCTCTGAAGAATCAGAGGACGACCATTCATATTAGATGTAGTCCTTAAGCTCGGAACGGAGCTTCTTGAACAGTTTGTCCCTACGATATACAAAGGTATTACGAGAGAGGCCCATTTCCTTTCCGCAGTCTCGTTCAGATTTTCCCTGCATAATAAGCTGACAGATAAGACGACCTTCCGGATCCAGCTCATTCAGCTTTGCATAGAGAGCATGAAGAAGTTCTGCATCCTCCAACACTTCAGCGATAGCTGTAGATTCATCCGGAACATCGTCGAGCCAGCTCTTTTCGTTTCCGTCACTGTCGCTAATGGTGTTGTCGAGAGAAAGCTGATCGCCAGCTTTGGCATAAGGACAGGTTAAGCAATCCATGTCGCATAAGTAGCGCTTGCTTGCAGGGCAGACACAGCGGCCATGCTCTTGCTGACGTTTGCGATAGGCGTTGATGTCACGATAGTAGTTCGTATAGAATTCCTTGTTTACATCCACCCAGCTTTTGGATTCCTTGATGTAGATACGATACTCTTTACTCTGATTGTCTTTGTTTGCCATAACATTTACCTCCTGTGATTGGCATAGATTTGTGACCAGTCACAGGTGGAAACAGAGATTTCGGGCATATTTCGCTGTAGAGTTTATTGTTCGTTCATACTCGCTACATTGAAAATAATGTCGAAAAGTGTTATAATGATTTAATAGGGTTTGTTGGGGTTTGCTCTGGTTTATATTCATCAGATTCAACGGCCGACAAACATCAAAAAATCCCTGTGGCTTTTCACAGGGCTAGAAAATAGTAAGTTGAGTAGGCCTGCCATTCACAGTTGAGTAAGTTGAGTAGGTAAATTTGGTTAGAGGGACAATCAATGACAAAAAATGAAAATTTAAGACTGTGTGGCGGTACGTTTTTCACCTTGCTTTTAGAGGCTAGAAAGCAACTGCTGGGTGCAAATGAACACTACGCAGGAAAAAAAGATGGATTAACTGAATATGAAACTTTGATAGGTTTGGCCAGAGTGATACGTTCTGATTTAGCGACACCAATGCCGACTGAAATTAAAACAATTCAGGGTAACGCTTCAGAATATAAGAAATGCAAGAATGCAGGCGGAGGCTACTTCCCGTTCGGTGATAAAACGGCATTGAGAGTTTTTGACGAAAGAGTGAAGAACGAGTATGTGGATACATTGAGAAAAATGTGCCGCTTTGTGGATGACTTCATTGATGCTGGAGGAGATATAAAAAAAGACGAGCTGCTCGTGAAAGCACTCGTCGAACTAATATCGTTGGATAATTGCATTGATGATAGCCAACCTTTCTATATCAAAGAAGATGGAACAACAGCGCAGAAAAAAGAACTCATAAATATGAAAGAAATTCCTTTGCAGTCATTTCTATTAGGTGTATTTCATTATTCGGTATGTAGTGTTGATAATGTAGTTGGGGCTGAAACATTCGATTCCTGGTGTCCGTCCGCTGGTGGAGCAAAAAGGACTTACAAAGGAGATATTGGTGCCGATTGGCCAGTAGATATCAAACTCAAATACATTCAGCTTGAAGATGATGATGTTGCTGATAATAAAGCCGATAAATCGCCAGATGATATAATTGTTGAAGAAGTCTATGAAGAACCTCGTCAGGAGGAAGAAAAGTCAAAACAGCAAATGGTTTTCAACTTTAATGTGACTGGAAATAATAATAGCTTCATTCAGCATGTCGATAGCATTACGAACAATTATTATGGAGGGCAGAAAAAAGATGGAGAATAAATTACAGCCATCACAACCGGGAGTTTTGCAAACGCAAACACCGAATACAACATTTAATTTGCCCGGTAACAATAATACGTTAGTAGCTCATACGGATGCAGTGAATAATACCTATAGTGTAATGATGGTGGGCGGAGCACCACCCAGGCCGGGAAGTCCTAGCGCAGCGCATACCATTACATTAAATACAGATTTTTATAATCTTCTGGTTGTCGGGGATGATGAATTAAATCCTCAGTACTGTCATTGCCTTGTTCGCAAGGATAGAGCAATAACGGAAAGTACGTCAAAAGAATTGAAAGCAGCTTATGCGACTTTGTCGGATGATGCAATTTCGGTGTTGAAAACCTATCCAGCAATTATTGCGACTGAGAACCACGCTTATGGCAAAACGGACGCAGACCACTATGCAGCTTATGGGTTGATTGTTGATGTGAAAATTCAGGACAACGGTATCAAAGTATATTATCAAATACTCAACTGGATACCACAGCAGAAAATAAATGAACTTCGGTTTGAACTCGGAATCGAAGGCTGCAGCGGAACGAATGAATTGAATCGTATGCACTGGGCAATAAAAAAGATAAATGCAGTAGAGGTATTAAGGGAAGCTGGGATACAAGTCTTTTCTTTATAAATACGCAACCACTCATCTGGAATCGAACATGGAGGAATAATATGAGTGCAGAATATGAAAACATGCAAGTTGAAAAATGGGTAAACCTTGAAGATGTAGCAGAACACCTAAGTTTGAGTCAGGATACAGTCCGTACTTGGATAAAAGAAGGAAAATTACCTGTATATAAAGCTGGAAAACGATATAAATTCAAAATCTCTGAAGTTGATGAATGGGTCAGAGAAGGAAAAATTAAAGAATAGAAGCAGGAGGTAGATTTGTATATGAACCCTAAAATGAAATCAGCAATAGAAAAAATAACGTTAAACGATGCCACATTTTCCAGTGAGGTTATAGAACCGACGTATGTAAATTTCTTCTATGGGAAGAATGGTGCAGGCAAATCTACCATTGCACGAACGTTTAAGGCAAACGATGAGCATTTACAGTGGCAAGCTGGGAAGGCATCAACTGACTATGATGTTCTTGTGTATGATACAGATTTTATAAATGCTAACTTGCGTAACTATGGAAATCTTGCTGGTGTATTCACCGTAAATGAAACTAATATTGCTATTCAAGAGCAGGTCGATACACTCAATGCAGAACGCAAGAAAATGGGCGAGGAATATAACGGACATAAGGCCGCTATAGACCAGAAAACAGCGGATAAGAATACCGCTTTATCGACATTTCAATCAGACTGCTGGAGCAAGAGTGCGGAAGCCAGAACGTTATTTGATGAAGCCATCAAGGGTAAAAAGAAGGCGGCATTATTTACTCAAGAGATTTTAGCGATTACACCGGTCGCTCATAACTTTGATGAATTAAAAGCTCTATACGGTACCGTTTTTTCAGGTGATGCACAGCAGTACAATATGCTGTCTAAGGCAGGCAAAGTTACCTATGCATCTCTGCCCGGATATGAATTGATGAGTAAACCAATCTCCAGCAGCAGTGATACAGACTTTGCAAAATTTATTAAAGCGTTAAAAGCTACTGATTGGGTGAGAAGTGGTCATACTCATTTTGCTGGACAGACAGATGGAAAATGTCCATATTGCCAACAGAAACTTCCATTAAATTTTGATAAAGAAATAGCTGCGTGCTTCGATGCGCAGTATCAGGATGATATCTCTGCGATTAATGCTTTTCAAAGAACATATGAATCAGAGATGGATTCTGTTGTAGCAACGCTGGAAGGTAATGTATCTGCTGCTATGCCAGGATTGGACTTGTCAGAATATGAGGTCAAGGTACAGCTTCTCGTAGATGCTATTACTATAAATAGACAGAGAATTGCAGCAAAGATTAAAGAACCTACAACGATTGCCTCGTTGGAAGATACCGATAGTTTGCTGATTGAGATTGGCACGCTGATTGATGGGTTTAATAAGAAAATCAAGGAAAACAACGAGATTGTCAGTGATCTCAAAACAAAGAAGGGTTTGTGCAAAAAGCAGGTGTGGGAGTATCTTGCAGAGCTCTTGAAAGCTGATGTAGCTGCGTACAACAAAGCGCTGACTGATTTGGATGCTGAAATAAAAGTATTGAAAGATAAAATGGAGCAGTTAAAAAAGGATGCTACTGCTAAGAAGAAAGAGGCCAATGAGCTAAACAAACAGATTGTGAATACTGAGGCCACTATCGATAGTATCAATGTTCTGCTTGATAATTCTGGTTTTGAAGGTTTCCATCTTCGTGCAAAGGACGGAGTAGCAAATACATATGAGGTTATTCGACCGGATGGAACTGTTGCAGAAAAACTGAGCGAAGGTGAAAGAAACTTTATTGCATTCCTGTATTACTATCACCTTGTGAAAGGAAGCCTTAGCAGCGAAGCTGTAAAAGATAAAATTGTTGTTATTGATGACCCGGTATCCAGTATGGATAGTGGAGCATTGTTCATCGTCAGTGCTCTGGTCAGAGAGATGATTGAGGTTTGTTACAACAATACGGACTATCGAAGCCATAAAGTCGACGGCGACTATATTAAGCAGATTTTCATTCTGACTCACAATGTTTATTTCCATAAGGAAATTACGCATCACCAAGCAAAGAGATATCACAGCGTTTCGTTCTATATGATTCGTAAGATAGAAAACATTTCTTCAGTTAAACTTTGTGTGCGTCAGAGTCAGAGAGTACCTACCGAGCAAGAGAACTATAATCCAATTCAAAACTCGTATGCTGCTCTGTGGGATGAATATAAGGAACTGAAAACAGCAAATACGGTGAAGAATGTAATCCGACATATTCTTGAGTACTACTTTATTCAGATATGTGGCTACGAAGGAAACGACCTTCACAAGATTGTTCTGGAACAGAATAAGCCGTTGTTTGTGGATGAAGTGGAAGGACAGAAGGCGAATTATGACCGGTACAACCTTGCTTCAAGTATGCTCACATATATGAACGACGGTCCAGCTGTTATAAGTGATGGCTTCAACTATATTGATGATGGCAGTGATGTGGAACAGTGCAAAAAAGTGTTTGAGTTGATTTTTACTGCCATGCATCAGGAACAGCACTATAAGATGATGATGGGAATCGAGGACTAAGTCCCGATTTTTGGACACCTAAATATATAAAATTAACAATGACTAAGAAGTTCTTAGCTTGATTGGAGGAAAATATAATGGCACAAAAGCAGACTATCGATGCAATGTGGGATGATAGCCCTATCGATGTATCAACAGAGGTGAATTTTATCTGGTCTATTGCAAATAAGCTGCGTGGTACATACCAGAGTGATAAATATAAAGATGTAATCATTCCGATGGTTATTATCAGACGTTTTGAGTGTGCGCTGGAACCTACCAAAGATAAGGTGGTTGCACAGTTTAAAGCAAATCCAAATTACCCAGCAAAAGCTATGTATCGTATTTCGGGATTTCAGTTCTACAATACTAGTGAATTTACACTGGCAGAGCTGATTAACGATGCAGACCATTTAGCTGCAAACTTCAAAGCATATTTGCAAAGCTTTTCACCAAATGTTCAGGAGATTATTGTATCTGCTGAGAAAGGTTTGGACTTTTATAAGCAAATTGACAAGATGGATAAAAATGACCGTCTGTTAAGTGTCGTTAAAGCATTTTCAGATCTGGATTTAAATCCTCGCACAATTGATAACGTAAAGATGGGATATATTTTCGAGGATCTAATTCGTAGATTTTCTGAAAATGCCGAAGCTGGTGATCACTATACCGGACGTGACATCATCAAATTGATGGTAAATATTCTGCTTGCTGAAGGATGTGATAATATTTTTGATGATGGAAAGGTCATCACAGTTTTAGATCAAGCCTGTGGTACCGGTGGTATGCTTTCTACAAGCTATAATTTCATTAAGAGGTACAATCCCACTGCGGATGTGCGTCTTTTTGGTCAGGAAATCAACCCGGAATCTTATGCTATCTGTCTTGCAGAAATGCTCATCAAGGGCCAAAATGCTGAGAATATATGGTATCAGGATACAATGAAAAAAGATTGTTTTCCTGAAACAAAGATGCGCTTCGTCATTGAAAATCCTCCATTTGGTACACCTTGGGGAGGAAAGGATGCCGCTGAAGGTGTAGAAAAAGCAGTTAATGATGAATACGCAAAGGGACATGATGGCCGTTGGGGTGCTGGGCTCCCTGGTTCCGGCGATATGCAGATGCTGTTTTTGCAATCTGCTATTGACAAAATGGATGATAACTTTGGTCGTGCTGCTATTATTGAAAATGGTAGTCCATTATTTTCAGGTGGTACAGCTTCTGGCGAAAGCCAAATTCGTCGTTGGATGTTAGAAAACGATTTAATCGAAGCAATTATTGCATTGCCAACAGATCTGTTTTACAACACGGGCATAGCTACATATATCTGGGTGCTTTCAAAAAATAAACGTGCTGAGCGCAAGGGCAAGATTCAGTTGATAGATGCTTCGTCCTTCTTCCACAAATTGCGCAAGGCTCTGGGTGATAAGAAAAATGAAATATCTCCGGAAGACCGCAGCACCGTAACGAAGCTCTATGCAGAATTTGCAGAAAACGAGTACTGCAAGATTTACGACAACGAGGAGTTCATTTACCGTGAGTACACGGTTATGCAGCCTCTTCAGCGTAGCTATGCCATTACAGAGGAGCGTATCGAAGCTATGCTGTCTAAGGGTGCGCTTTCTTCTCTCTATGATCAGGCTAAGGTTAATGAATTGGAGAATGCTGAAGAACTAACTGGCAAAGAACAGAAAAAATTGGAATCATTCCAAAACAATCAGGCCTTATACGATGAGATTATTACTACATTGAAAGCTGTCACTTCAGAACAAGTATATAATTCACCGACTGAGTTTATGCCTGTACTGACTAAGGCACTTGCTTCGGCAACATCTGATAAAAAATTGCTCGACAAGATTGCTAATGGCCTCTCTATTATGGATAAGAATGCAGAAATTCAACGTGACCGCAAGGGAAGGATTATTTACGACAAAGAAACCAAGGACACCGAACTGGTGAAATGGGAGGAAATCATCGAAGATTATATGGCACGTGAGGTTTTGCCTCATATCCCGGATGCCGCCGCTTTCTTTGAGGAAGATCTTGGAAAGAAAAAACCTGTCATCAAGACCGGTGCTGAAATCCCATTCACGCGGTATTTCTACAAATATCAGGCATCAACGCCAAGTGAAGAATTGGAAAACAGATTTAAGAAATTGGAACTTTCCGTGACCGAGCGTGTGAGTAAATTGTTTGAGTAAAGGGGGCTTCCACAGGTATGTTCAAATTCATATTTGATTTGTTGACCGACCCTCTGGGACTGCCGATAGAATGGTACTGGGAGTATATCGTTTTGCTCGTAATCGGTGCGGTTGCATATGCAGTCGCTTACCGTTGCGTGGGCGATATGTACAGCGGTGGAATGATTGACGGCAGCACAAGCGGATCCTTCTTTCACTGGCTGATTCGGCTGATTCTATTCGTCATTCTTTGGGCAGTTACTTACGGAATTATTGCAGTGGTAAAGTGGCTGACAGATAATTGGGTGTTGGTACTGAGTATTTTAGGCGGCGTTGTCGCTACTGTTGGTATTGCTGCTGTTATCGCAATAATAGTCCGCAAGCGAAAGAAAAAAGTTGGAACGGAGGTGTCAGATGATGAGAGAAACTAAGGATAGTGGACTGGAGTGGATTGGAGAAATTCCTGCTGAGTGGGGGGTATCAAAAATTGGGCAGGTCTATAGACTGAGAAACACGAAAGTCAGTGATACAGATTATCCGCCACTTTCTGTTACGAATAAAGGGATTGTTCCACAACTGGATACCGCCGCTAAAACAAATGCACATGATGATCGCAAACTCGTCAGGAAGGGTGACTTTGCTATTAACAGTCGTTCCGATAGACGTGGATCATGTGGCATTTCTGACTATGATGGTTCGGTATCGCTGATAAATACCATTCTTGCGCCCCTTGGAGAGATGAATCCGGGATATTATGACTGGCTGTTTCATACAGTTCAGTTTGGCGACGAATTCTATAAATTTGGTCATGGCATAGTTGATGATCTTTGGACAACTGGTTGGCAGGATATGAAAAAGATCACCATACCAACGCCGCCTCTTGCCGAACAGCGCTTCATTGCCGATTTTCTCGACACCAAATGCGCCGAAATCGATGCACTGACCGCCGACATCCAAACCCAGATCGACACGCTGGAGCAATACAAGCGGTCTGTTATCACCGAAACTGTCACCAAAGGACTGAATCCCGATTCCGAGATGAAGGACAGTGGGATTGAGTGGGTCGGTGCAATTCCTGCACATTGGTCTATCCACCCTGTTTATACTTACTTTGGTGAACGAAAGAATAAGAACAGTTTTGGTCGTGAGGACAATTTGTTATCGCTGAGCTATGGCAGAGTTATCCGCAAAGACATTAACACCAGCGATGGATTATTGCCGGAGAGCTTCAACACCTACAACATTGTTGAAGCTGGTGACATTATTATTCGTCCCACCGATTTGCAGAACGATAAACGCAGCCTGCGCACTGGGCTTGTAAGGGAACACGGCATCATTACTTCTGCATACATTGATCTTTATCCGCTCAAGAAAGTCGATTCGAGGTATTTCCATTTTCTTCTTCATGCGTATGACATCATGAAGGTGTTTTATAACATGGGAAATGGCGTCCGCCAAGGACTAAATTACTCGGAATTTTCTCGACTTATGGTTTTTGAGCCGCCTTATGACGAGCAGGTGGCAATGGCGGATTATTTGGAGGCCAAGGTTGAAGAAGTGGATGCTGTTATCTCTGATAAGAAAGAGCAGCTTGCAACACTTGACGAATATAAGAAATCACTCATCTTTGAGTATGTAACTGGGAAGAAGGAGGTTGTCTAATGGCTACTTTTGAAGAACAACTTAATAATCTGCTAGAAAGGACTCATTCTATTAAAAGCCCAATTAATGCAGCGACAATCGGTACGGATATAAACGAATATAATCGTCCGAGTGAAGTATGGATCAATGATGTAGAGATTTTTTACAATAATTATCTTAAAGAACATCCATTAGGTAACCGTATGAAAACAATCCTGTTTCATAGAAATCTGGATGCTTACAAAAATCTCGTTGGATGTTTGGAGAGCATCAGTAAGGACCAAGATTTTATAAATAAAATGAACGGAATTTCAATGGTTAGTGTACCAAAGTATCAGGCAAAAACCTTGCCTGAATTTGATGTGTTTATTTCCCATGCTAACAAGGACAAAGAAGATTTGATTGAAGAATTATATCAGTCATTAAACAAATTAGGAATTAAGATTTTTTATGATAAAGAGTCTTTGGAATGGGGAGATAATTGGAAGGATCGTATTCTGAACGGCACGAAAAAAGCAGAGTTTGCAATTATCGTTATTTCGGAAAACTTCTTTGATCGAGAGTGGACCGAGCGTGAATTGAATGAGTTTTTAAATCGACAGAATAGAAATGGACAGAAGCTGATTCTTCCGATTTTGCACAACATTACGGTTTCACAGTTACAAGAAAAGTATCCATCTATAGCGGATATACAAGCGATTGACTCATCCAAGTATAGTTGCGACCAGATTGCTTTGCTTTTTGCACGTCAACTAATCAAACGGCTGAAAAGTGAGTAAGGAGGGATAATCAATGGATGATAAAACGATAATTGATATTACGAACTTGGATGCGGAAAAACATGCAGAAAATGCTGCAAAACGAGTTGCTTCATACAGCGAGAAGCTTCTTCATCACGCATCAATTCTTTCCGAAAAAGAATATCAGAAATTTCTTCTTGAAAGACTGGAAAAGGATAATGGTTACGTTATTCGTAAGGCAAGTGACTTTGATCGTTATTTTGCAGTTGACCGTGAGATGCTCTTTAAGTTTCTAGAAGATACTCAGCACGAAACGATGGAATATCTGAGAAAAATATATAAGTCTGATTTGGAAGAGACGATTGTTAGTTTTATCAATGCTGAAACGACAAAAACTCGTGGCAGCCTTCTTGATGTGCTGAAGCATGGAATCGAAATTTCTAATCAGAAGCTGGAACTCATGTACACAAAACCGGCAACTACATTCAATCCAGATTTGACTAGAAAGTATGGACAGAATATTTTCTCTGCAATGGAGGAAGTGTGGGCCAGCGATAAAGAACGAATTGATGTTGTTATCTTTTTGAATGGACTAGCTATTATTGCATTTGAACTTAAGTGCAATGCAGCTGGGCAGTCTTATCAGGATGCAATTTATCAGTTCCGAACCGACCGTAGCCCCAAAACACGTCTTTTTATGTTCAAAGCAGGTACGTTGGTAAACTTTGCTATGGACTTAGAAGAAGTGTATATGACAACAAAACTCGCAGGTGACGCTACATTCTTCCTTCCTTTTAATATGGGAAACGGAGAAGGTGTAACTGCTGGTGCTGGAAATCCTGCGTTTGAAGATAAGTATAGCGTATCTTATATGTGGGAAGATATCCTTACAAAGGATACGATTTTGGACTTAATAAGTAAGTTTATTTTTGTCGAGACAAAAGAAAAAGTAGATGATAAGACCGGGAAAATCAAACGTTCTGAGAATTTGATATTCCCTCGTTATCACCAGCTGGATGTTATTCGAAAAGTGCTTGCCGATGTTAGAGAAAATCGCACTGCACAGAATTACTTGATTCAGCATAGCGCTGGATCTGGAAAAACAAATTCTATAGCATGGTTGGCACATCGTTTAACATCTCTTCATGACGAAGAAAACAAGATAATTTTTGACAACATCATTATTGTCACTGACCGAGTTGTTGTTGACCGTCAGCTTCAAAAAGCAATCATGGGAATGGAGCATAAGGCCGGATTGATTCGTGTTATGGACGATAAGTGCAATTCAGCTGACCTTGCGATTGCATTGAATGGTAATACAAAGATTATTGCAACCACAATTCAAAAGTTCCCGTATATTGTTGATAGTGTAAAGGACCTTAAGAATAAAAGTTTTGCAGTAATTATTGATGAGGCACATTCTTCTACTGCAGGTAAAGATATGGCTGCGGTAACAATGTCGCTTGGTTCTGGTGATCAAACTGAATCAGATGTTGAAGATATGATTTCAAGTGAAATCAAAAGAAACGGTAAGCAAGCAAATGTATCAATTTTTGCATTTACAGCTACACCTAAGCCGACAACAATTCAGTTGTTTGGTCGTTTGAATACGCATGGCCAGAGAGAAGCATTTCACGTTTATTCGATGAAGCAGGCTATAGAAGAGGGCTTTATTCTTGATGTTCTGCAGAACTATACAGAGTATTCAACTTTTTACCAGCTTAACAAGGAAATCGAAGACGATCCTCGTTGTAAAACGAATGCGGCAAAGAGGCAGATTGCACGCTTTATAGAATTGCATGATACTAATATTGCACAGCGTGTAGAAGTAATTGTTGAGCATTTCCGAACAACGGTAATGCAGGAACTGGGTGGCCAGGCTAAGGCAATGGTTATTACCGCGTCCAGACAAGGTGCTGTTAAATATAGACAGGCTTTTGAGGAGTACATTACCAAGAAAGGTTACGACGGAATTCATGCTCTGGTTGCATTTTCTGGAAAAGTAAAACTACCGGATGATGATAAAGAATATACAGAGGCATCTATCAATGGTTTTCCGGAGGATAGACTCACCAAAGAATTTGATACAGATAATTATCAAGTGCTTTTGGTTGCTAATAAATATCAGACAGGATTTGATCAGCCAAAACTGTGTGCAATGTATGTTCTGAAAAAACTAAGAGGTGTTAATGCTGTCCAGACACTTTCGAGACTGAATCGTATTTGTGCTCCATATGATAAAAAGACATTTGTGTTGGATTTCGTAAATACATACGAGGATATCAAAGCTGCATTTGCTCCATACTACACCACAACATTACTGGCAAATTCAGTAACGCCTAATGCAATTTACGACTTGGAAGCTACTATTGATGCCTATGCATTATTTGATCCGGCTGACATTGAAGCTGCAAATGATATATTGTATTCACAGAAAGTAACAGGGAAACAGAAGCAAAGATTGACATTCTTCCTGCAGAAAAGCAAGAAGCTACTGGAACATTATGAATATGAAACACAGCGTCAAGCTGTGGCAGATATGCGTGGATTTGTTCGTTATTATGAATTTTTGCTTCAAGTTTCTAGTTTTGAAGATACTGATTTGCACAAGAAGTATAACTTTATTTCATACCTGTTAGCTTATATCAATATTAAGCATCCAGGTGGTGGCTTTAATTTGGATGGAAAGATCAAAGCCTCTCAATTTGTTCAGAAAAAGGGTGAAGAACATGTTTCATCTGACCTGGTTGCAAAGCCGGTAATGAAACTGCCGACGGCGGAACACTTTGGTTTGAGTGAGGATAAAGAAAAGAGACTGTCTGAAATAATCGATGAGATTAACAGCAAGACTGGCAAGAACTATGATAACGATGTTGTTGTAAAGGCTATGCTGCAGATTAGAGATATCCTTATGAAATCAGATAAACTTAAAACAAGTGCTAAGAATAATACACAGCAAGACTTTGAGTTCTCTTATTTTGATGATATTGATGATGCACTTATTGAAGGATTGTCACAGAATCAAGATTTCTTTTCAATGTTGTTGTCAAATGATGAAATGAAACATCAGGTGATGGGAATTTTTTCTGATGAGATTTATAAAAGTCTTAGAGAATCAGTATAAAGGCGGTGAAAGACAGTGTTCGATAAATTTCGACTAAAAGAAGTGCTGGTAGAGTACAAAAAACGCTTTGTGCAACAACAGTGGCCTAATGAAAAATATAAATGGGAGGCTGTGCAATGCTTTCAGTTAAATTGGGATGTCAATTCAGATGATTTTGCACAGATGCTAACAAAGTCACTTGCTCAGACGGCTAATTTGTTGGCATCGGTAAATAACTTCCCAGCAAGAATGATTACCAAGTTTGCAGAGATTGCGCCAGAAGAAGTACGCTCAATGTATATTGAACTGTATGATGAGAGCAAGGATTTATACGAGAGAGTAGCCAGCTTCAAAAATAAATCTAATACGTTATTAGAGAGGTATGGCAATGGAGCGGCTCAGCATTACCAGTATGAAAATGCGATAATGACATATTTATGGCTTCGATATCCGGATAAATATTACATCTACAAATTGAGTGAAGTAAAAGCTGTCTCGTCGGAACTGGAAAGTGATTATCGATTCAAAAAGGGTGCTTATGCTGATAACATCAGGAATTTTGTGGCATTTTATGATGAGATTTGTGCTGAACTTCAGCAGGATGATGAACTTAAAAATCTGCTTAATTCTCAGCTGACATCTACATGTTACGCTGATCCTGAATTACGAACTCTTACAATAGATGTGGGCTTCTTTATTTCTCGCTATTGGAACAAGGAGGAACCAGGTCCTAAAGCGGATGAGTGGTGGCCGACTGATTATACTCCGGCATTAACGGTAGAGGATTGGTTAGAGCTTCTGACAGATAAAGACGTATTTAATGAGAGCAGTCTCGAAATCATGAAACGAATGAAGGATTATGGTGGAAAGGCTACTTGCACTCAGCTTGCTGTGAAATACGGAGAAACCAAGAACTTTTATAATAGTGGATCTGTTGCATTGGCAAGACGTATTGTTCAAAAAACTGGATGTCCAGTAATTGCAAGAGATGAAGAAAACTCTCGATTTTGGCCTGTATTATATGTTGGTAAGAATGCTGCAAAAGATGAAGAAGGATCTTATGTTTGGAAACTTCGTGATGAATTAGCAGAAGCTCTAGATCAAGTCGATTTATCAGAAGTCCTTTTGTATGCGCAAGATGAAGAAGAAGATCATAGATACTGGTTTTTGAATGCAAATCCCAAAATATGGAGTATGGCTAGCATGCCAGTTGGAGAAGTACAGGATTATACATTATATAATGATAATGGCAATAAACGGCGTATTTTTCAGAATTTCTTAGATGCAAAGGCTGGAGATATGATAATCGGCTATGAGTCCACACCGGTAAAGCAGGTAGTTGCAATTCTCAAAATTAGTGCGGAACAAGATGGAAAATCAATTTATTTTGAAAAAGTAGAAGGGCTGTCTTCTCCAATTGATTATGCAACTCTGAAAGCTTGTCCAGAACTTGAAAAGATGGAGTACTTTGGTAATCCGCAGGGTAGTCTGTTCAAACTGACAAAGGGTGAATATGATTTCATTTATGACATGATTCGTGATGAAAATCCAGCACCACCTGCAGCAGATAGTATTGAAAAATATGACAAAGAAAAGTTCTTAAATGATGTATATATGACTGAAGCAAAGTATGAGCGCTTAGTTGCAGTTTTGAAAAAGAAGAAAAATATTATTCTTCAAGGTGCTCCAGGTGTTGGAAAGACATTTGCGGCAAAGAGACTTGCATATTCGATTATGGGTGAGAAGGATGATGATCGCATAGAGTTTGTGCAATTCCATCAAAATTATTCCTATGAAGATTTCATGATGGGGTATAAGCCGGTTGAAGATGGATTTGAATTGAAGTATGGTATTTTCTATAGATTTTGTCAAAAGGCTGCAAACCATCCTGATAAAGATTATTTCTTTATCATTGATGAGATCAACCGTGGAAATATGAGTAAGATCTTTGGTGAGTTACTCATGTTAATTGAGGCAGATTATAGAGATACGAAAGCAACATTAGCCTACAATGGCCTAAGTTTCTCTGTCCCAAAGCGTCTACATATCATTGGCATGATGAATACTGCTGATAGAAGTCTGGCGATGATTGATTACGCACTTCGTCGTCGTTTTAGCTTCTTTGATATGGAACCGGGATTTGATTCAGAAGGTTTTATTAAATATCAGGAAGGATTCGCAAACGACACATTCAATACTCTGATTGACCGTATTAAGGAATTGAACCAAGAAATTGCTAAAGATAAATCACTTGGTAAAGGTTTCTGTATTGGGCATAGCTATTTCTGTAACACAGATGAGTGTACAGAAGAATGGATGCAAGATGTGGTTGATTTTGATGTGTTGCCTATGTTAGCAGAATACTGGTTTGATGATACAGACAAACTGCAACGTTGGGAGAATATTTTGCACGGTGTATTTCAATGACAAAGGATAAGAGCATTTTAATCAATAATATTTATCATATGCTTTCTTATGCTTTTCAGGCACTGAACCAAGAAACCTATGAAGATGTTGCAGTAGAGTCTTTTGACGAGATGTATAATCTGCTGGCAGCGATTCTGTCTAAGGGAATTGGATTGCAGTTAAAGCAAGGGCTATATAGAGAATACATAAGTCGTCAGGAAGAACTTTCAGTTATGCGCGGCAAAATAAATATGCCGGGTACAATTAAAAATAGGTTGGCACATAAAAGGGTACTTACTTGCGACTTTGATGAGTTGTCAGAAAACAATTTACTGAATCAAATACTGAAAACAACTGTTACGCTTCTTTTACGCAATGGAAAAGTGCAAGCAAAATACAAAGATGATCTAAAAAAGAAAATGTTGTATTTTTCAAATGTAGAGATAATAGAACCAACAGGAATTAAATGGTCGTCCATTCGTTTTCAGCGTAACAATCAAACATATAGAATGCTTGTAAGTATTTGCCAGTTGATTATTGAGGGGATGCTTATTACAACAGATTCAGGTGACTATAGGTTAGCCTCTTTCGTAGATGAGCAACGTATGTGTAGGTTGTATGAGAAATTTATTCTGGAATATTACAGCAGACATTATCCTGAATTATCTGTCAGTGCATCACAGATTCCGTGGTCACTGGATGATGGTATTGGAACCATGCTTCCGGTCATGCAAAGTGATATTCATCTGCAACGTGGCAATACTGTACTTATTATTGACGCAAAATACTATAGTCACACAACACAGTCCCAGTTTGATAAACATACGATTCATTCCAATAATTTGTATCAGATTTTTACATACGTAAAAAATCGGAGTTATCAATTTGGAGAGGAGAAAAATACAGTTTCTGGAATGCTTCTCTATGCAAAGACAGAAGAAGAAATACAACCGGACAATGTGTATCAAATGCATGGAAGTCAGATAAGTGTTAAAACTCTAGACTTGAACCAGCCTTTTGCGGAGATTGCTAATCAGATGGATAGAATTGTGGAGTCACATTTTTCTGGACTTGCAAAGAAATATTAAAGCCATCAATTTTGTTGTGATTTTCAATTGGTGAAATGAGAAGAAACCAGAAGGAGGTCTCTTATTTGAAAAAGAAAAAAGATGAAATAACCATCCGTTCCAGCGCTGCAGAATATTTGACTTATGTTGCTTCTGTCGGTGATCAGCAGGACAGCATTGAGATGCGCTATGAGGATGAGAATATATGGCTGACACAGAAGATGATGGCCACGTTGTACGATGTGGATGTTCGCACCATAAATTATCATGTAAAAAAAATCTTCAGTGATAGCGAATTACAAGAGGATTCAGTTATCCGAAAATTTCGGATAACTGCCGCTGACGGAAAAAGCTACAGCACAAATCACTATTCCTTGGAGATGATTATTGCAGTAGGCTTTAAAGTAAATTCAGAGCGTGCGGTTCAGTTCCGTAAATGGGTCAATCAAATTGCCAAGGACTACACCATCAAAGGCTGGGTTATGGATGACGAACGTCTAAAAAATGGTGGATCAGTGCTTACAACAGAATATTTTGATCGTTTGCTTGAGCAGATTCGTGAGATCCGTTTATCTGAGCGTAGATTCTATCAGAAGATAACGGACATCTATGCTACAGCTCTTGATTACGACCGCACATCCAAAACAACAAAGCAGTTTTTTGCCAAGGTGCAGAACAAGATGCATTATGCAGTTCACGGACATACGGCAGCAGAGTTGATTTATGAGCGAGCAGATGCTGATAAGCCACATATGGGGCTGACCACGTGGGCAGCAGCACCGGAAGGAAAGATTGTAAAAAGTGATGTGAGTGTTGCGAAGAATTATCTTTCAGAGCAGGAAATGCGTTCATTAGAGCGTATCGTTTCTGCTTATCTGGATCTGGCCGAGGATCGTGCAGAACGTCACATTCCGATGACAATGGAGGACTGGGCAAAGCGTCTGGATCTATTCCTGATGGCTGATGACAGAGAGGTCCTTAAGGATGCAGGAAAGATCACGGCAGAGATTGCCAAGGCTAAAGCCGAGACTGAATTTGAAAAGTATCGTGTTATTCAGGACAGATTGTTTATGTCTGACTTTGATAAATACATGTTGGAATTGGAAGAGAATGCGAAGAAGTAATAGGATTGCTTCTCTGTTTAATGCATATTTCTCAGTATAATAAGGTCGAGTGCATGGAAGCAAGGCCATCAGTTAGGTCTAAAAATAGCCGTTGACCTGTTCCTTGTAGGAAGAACGGACAAGGTTGAGGCGATGGAGATTCTCCGCAAGATTTGACTTTTATGTTGGAATCACTATACATAGTAGAAATGAATAAAAACAAATAATGATATATTTAAACAGACAAATGAGTATCTGACAACTTCCCGTTTGTCGGGACAACACTAATACCACACATAACTAAATAGCAACACAGCGTCAGAGCGTATGGGAAAACCTATACGCTCTCTTTTTTTATCAAAAAATGGAGGAAAAACACATGGAAGAAACAAATGTAACAATGTCAACAGAGGAAATGCAGGGCGAGCCTGCAGCAAAGGAAAATGAGACAAAGGCGGAGAAGTTTATCCGCATTGGCGAGTACCGCATGAATAAGGCAGTGGATGCCCTTGGAAGACTGGAAAATCTTGCAAACTGCAGTTCCTATGAATATACACAGGAACAGGTAGACGCTATGTTTCAGGCATTAGAGGGGAGGGTTGCAGAGGTAAAATCAAGGTTTGCACCAAAAAAGCACAGGAGGGCAAAAGTTTCAGCTTTGGTGCAATCGAATAATCGTAACATTCAATCATGGAAAGGCAGTCATGCAGAGGAGTGTGGCTGCCTTTTTGTCGTATCTATGACAGGAAGGAGAACTGCGTGAGAAAATATGATTTTATATCGGCTCTGGCAAAAGAGCCTGTGATTGAACCAGAGACAGTCCATATCACATTTACGGTTGCAGAATGTGGAGAATTTCACACTATAGGAGAGTCCCATGAGGGCATTGAAACGATAGAGGAAGCTATGAAACTTTACAATGCCATTAATCCGTCCCATATGCATGGAATACCTTCGATTGGTGTCAATATGCACATTGATGGTACAGAAGAATGGGAAGATGAGGAAGCAGATATTGTCAGAGGGAATTGGCAAGCCTGAGCAGCTCAAACATAGAAAAGCGTGGAGCAGGCGAATTGATGACATGAACAGATTGGTTTACAACATGGATAAAAATGGATTTCTATGGATAATAGCATGTAAAGGACATTATGGAAGATTAGCACCTGAAAAGGTGCTTTTTTAGTGCAAAAAAACTCAGGGAGGGGATATGGTTGATTTTAACGATTATAAGATAGTTAATATATGCAACATTGCTAATATAGAAAGAGCAATTAAAGATGTGATTGACCCGGAACAAAATCACGGCGAGGGTGATGGCATGGCACCAATGTGTCATAATGTGCTGATTCAATCGGCACTTACACAAAGCATTGCGGTAAAAGCAACGATAGAATTTGACACGGGGGAAGCATACGAAAATTGGAGGGAAAAGACATTGAGCGGAAATTGAGGAAAAAAGAAATATTTTTTGGGAAAACAGATAGAAAGGTATTTAAAAGTATTGGTATAGTTGAGGCTGTTGGCTCGGAACGTTATAATAATAAAACATACTTTGAGATTGTTTTTAAAATAAAAAAACGATTTGGACTATCTTTTTATAGCTTTCAATCGTTATACCTTATAGAACGGGATAAATATTTTGAACTTCTAATAATGAGGAAGGGGGATTTTGTGTATAATGATTTTCTACTAATCAGGAAAATGAAGCAAGGTG